>ERZ773028.5-NODE-5-length-227105-cov-8.923827_pt1 | contig 227105 bp, 200 predicted proteins | sample MGYA00511123_ERZ773028 | MGnify/ENA primary metagenome ERZ773028 (study PRJEB29015, sample SAMEA2738134) | human oral metagenome | biome: human oral; feature: human-associated habitat; material: saliva | place: China | collected 2206 ... | reverse complement strand
ATCTTGAGATAATACGCGGTATTTGTTATAGGTGGTCATGAATTCTTGAACACCTATAACATCTACTTCGATTAATAGAGGTAAGTTTGGTACGTGTTGGTAACGTGGAGAAACCATTACAGTTTCTTTATATGCACCATTTTGGTTGTGTGGTGATAATGTCGTTACTAACTCTGGGTACATGAAGCAGTGACCGAAACGTAATTCGTTGAATTCGTCTGATTCTGGTACAGCAACAGTCATGAAGATCTTGTTGTCAAGTTCTTCGTTAGTTGTAGTCACAACAGTGTGGCCGAAGTTTTCGCCTAATAAGCGTAAATCACCACGAGCTGATAACAATAATGGTAGATAGTTATCAGTTACGATAACGAAGTGAGGTTTCACTTGTTTACCGTCGTTTAACATTGTAGATGCAACGTTGTATTGAGATTTAACGATTGCACGTGCAGCTGCTTCTTGAAGGATTGCTAATAAACCTTCACGAGCATTTTCAATGTTGTAACGAGTTTCAGTAGATTTAACTAATTCGGCTAAATTCACTTCTAATTTTTCGTAGTGTGGTTTGATCAAGTATTTACCGAAACCGATCATACCTGAAGTAAGAATACCATCGTTGATTTCTGAAGCAACGTATGCTGCTAAAGTATCACGATATTGGAAGAATTCGTACCAACCATCAGCAGATTGACGAGTACGAGTTACTTGTACTAATTTGTCAACTGTTGGGTAAGTTGCTTCTGAACCAACTGGACGTTGTAAACGAACTGGTGAACGAACACCGATAGCGATTTTCGCTGTAAATACATCAGTATCAACAGTGAAACCTTGGCTACGTAAGTTGCGGTTTGTACGGTTACCATATGGGTAGAAGAATTCACATGCTAAGTGTAATTTCTTAACTTCAGCTGCTACTGTTGGATCGTTGATGTCTACTTTGTCAACGATGTCTGGCTGACCTTTAGTACCTTTAGTTACTTTATAAACGTCAACTACTTTAACTTGTGCGTGTTGAATTTGCATGTAAGAAGTTTCTACGTTAGCAGAACCTACTACAGTTAATTCTAAACGAGCACGGTAGCCTGCGTCTACGAATGCTTTAACTTCAGCTGGTACTTTACCATTTACAGACATGGTACGACCGTCGATTAATAAATCAGTAGTACGGAAGTTTAAGTCCATATCAAAGCCGTGGCCTTGTACTGATTTGAAGAAGTTAGCGCGTTCTAAGTGACGAACTGGGAACTCAACAACAGTGTCTGCAGATGCAGTTGCACCCATAGTGATGTATACTTTATCTAACGCTAAGTAGCTGTCGATAGTATCAGTTTCATCAAATACACCACCATTTAATAAACCTGGGTGTGCAGAGATGTCTAATAAATCGTATTCAACACCAACTTTTAATGGTTGAGTTGGAACTTCAACACCTGCAACAGTACGAGTTACTGGAGCAGAGATAGTTTTATCCATGAACAATGCTTGGTAGTGAGCTGCGTCAGCACCAGTTTCACGGTAGAATGGAACGATGTTTAATACATCTTGACGTAAAATAGATGGTTTACGTACTGCGTCCATTAAGTTGTATTTGTCGAAGTTACGACCTAATTTCTTAGCAGTTTCAGTTGTGTGTTTGAAACCATTCCAGAAACGGTCAACTTGGATTTCGTAGTAGAAACAAACTTGGTCTGGTGCTAATACGATAGTTTTGAACAACGCTTCAAGTGCAGGTTCTTGTACTGCAGCAACTAAGTTATAAACCACTGAGTAGTTCATTGAAGTTGCAAGGTTGTTGTTTTCAAATGCTTCCATTGACACTTCTTCAGGTGCTAAAATACCTAATGCAGAAGCACGTGCACCATTGGTGTAGTCTGCTACATAGTCGAAGTGTTGGTTAGCGTTACGTTTGTTGAAAGCTTCTGCTGATTTAGCGAAACCTGCACGGTAAGCTTCAGGGTTACCAGCTGCTTCTAAAGAGATAGCTGCTGCAGCGCGTGATGCGTTTTCTTGTGAAGCTTTGATCCAGTCGCGGTTAGATGCAGATGTAGAAACGATACCTGCTTCTTCGAAACTTTCTAAAGATGCAACTAAACCTTTACCATCAGTCGCGATGTTGATGATTTGATCGATGGTTGCTGCATTGTTTTTAAGGTTGGTTACTAATTGGCTAGCAGTTGCTGGATTGCTCCAAGATTCTAATGAAGCAACATCTGCAGACATAGCGCCAGACAAACCACCTTGGTTTAAAGTTGTTTGAACTTGAGTAAGTAAGTCACCGTACTTAGTTTCACCGTGACTTTTTGCATTAAAATAAGAACGCATGGTTTCTTTTTCCTTATTTATAAAAATAATGAGGGAAATAAATTGAATATTCATTTTGAGTAGAATAACTACTCTATCATCTCACCTCAAAGTGCTATTAAATGATCACCTTAAGATAAGATGACACCATTCGCAGTCTTTTAAGTGCAGCATATAAAGCATCCCATCATTAACTTAAATCCCATCATTACTTCGTACACGTTAAACTTCCCCAAGCTACGGAAAAGTAACAACAAAATAATAAATTAATAATCAAATGCAATATTCTTTTTCATGTGTGACTATATCACATAGATAATTAGCCACGTCCTGCTAATAAGTCAGCCTTAGATTGTAGCCATGGTTTTTCATGGAGCCATTCTTTGAAGACATTATAGCTGGTTAATTCATTGAAGGTCATATACTGACCAAGTGCATCAAGCACTTCTTTTAGACCTTTATTGTAATCGTCTTGATTAACAATATTAGTAAATTGGCCTTGGAACTGAACATAAACGTAAAGAATACGATTAGCGCTATCAAAGGTTGCACTCGAGATTTGTTGATATGCAGGGAATTGATATTTGCTATAATGATCTTTATCGTTATTAGCTCTAACAAGATCTTCATCTATCCAAGATTGACGTTGGTCTTCACCTACCATAGCTAAAGCTTCACCTGGTGTGGTATAAGGTACCATATCACCAAATGGTACAGCATAAGCACCTTCTAGTTTCGCTAAAGCAAAGTTAAAGTGGACGAAATCTAAGAAGTCGTTTGGATTTAATAAGGTTGCAAGGGTTGTAGGATCTTTTACCAAGATACGTTTAGGGCGTCCAGCGGCATCAACTAATGATTCATCTTCTGGACTAATTAACGCCTCACGCATGTCACTTGGTACAAAAATTACCTTAATCGGGGCGTATGTTTTGTTCATCATAGAGGGAGCTCCTTTCTCTAGATTTTGATTTATTTTATTTTTATAAGTATCGTTATATAGCTGATCAATACTATACAAGGATACGATTATCTTAAGTCTTAAATTCGACATAAGTTGTCGAGATATACAGGATGGCTGGATAAAAACAAAAACGAATTTCTATTTTCAATGTGGTATTTTAATTATGAGTGATACTTTCTTAAATGAGAAAAAGGTCGTAGTATATGCGATCGCACTCCGTTACTGGGAACTCAATAGTGAGAACCCACCTGTTCGAGCTCGAGCACTTTGTGAACGGGTATTAAAAGAAGTCAGACCAAAAGAGAGTGTGGCTGATGATGGTCTAAGTAAAGACAATTTAATCAACTTAGCTTCTACGCTAGGTTATCTACTTGATACTGAACAACCTCAAAGTTTCAGTATGATGAAACAATCAATCCGTATGGCAATCAAGAAAGATGATGAGCTATACGATGCAGCAATTATGGCTTTAGAAGGGCCATATAAATATGATGAGTTATTAGAAGCATGTCTATCATGGCAGCGTGAGATCAGTGCTTACTTCCAACGTTTAGATTTTACTAAATCGGTACGTAAGTATACAAGTAACGTATTATACGGTGATAGTCGTAACGACATCATGGAACAAGCACGTGAAATGATCGCGATGCTTCAGCCTTATAGTACTTATGGTGATAGTACGGGTGGTACAGGGATTCACAACCCGATCTTAGTCGCAGGTTTTAGTACTGAAGAAGAAGATACGGTAAAAGCAGTCTGGGAGAAAACCCAGACTGCGATTTCACCTGAGTCTATCATGAAGACAGGTTATAAGGGGATCAACCGTGCATTAGGTGCACCAGGTGGATTGTTTCGTGGGGATACAATCTTATTAGGTGCATTACAGCACAACTATAAATCTGGTATGCTTGATGATATCTTATTTGATATCCCACGTTTTAATAAACCTCACTTCTTTACTGATAAGAAGAAAGCAGCCATACTTCATCTTTCACTAGAGAATAATGCCGGTGATGACTTGATGCGTATTTACAAACGGGCTTACGTAGTAAAATACGGTAAGATGCCATCACTTCAAGATTGTATCAATGAAGACCCTAAAAAGGTATCAGATTTAATCAATGAGTTTACGGCACAAAATGGGTGGACGTATTTCTATATGAAAGCCAACCCAAGTAACGTAGGTTACATCGATGTGCAAAACTTAGTGATGGAATTCGAGATGAACGGCTATGAGGTTCATGTCTTAGGGGTGGACTATTTGAGTATGCTTTCTTTAAAAGGGATCAGTCGTATCGGTGATGGGACAGAATACCAAGAGTTGTTTAGACTTATGCGTAACTTCTGTTCTGAACGTGATATCACTTTAATCACCCCTCACCAGTTAAGTACAGAGGCAACTTATCTTAACCGTGATGATTATCAAGCTGACTTTGTTAAGAGTGTAGCAGGTAAATCTTACTGGGCGAAGAGTAAACAAATCGACCGTGAGGTAGATGTGGAAATCGTTCAGCATATTGTGACTTTACCTAAGGTAGGTGGTCGTAAAGGTGAAACCGAATCTTTCTTGACATTTTGTCTTGGTAAGAACCGCCGTGTACATGATACCAAACCTGAGAATAAATCAGGTGCACTTCGTTTTACGGATTGTGGTATCATTGCAGACCTTAATGAACCTGATGATAAAGAAACTTACGTGAAAGATCTTCGTAAACTCAGAGGGACAGGTAGTGTCTCTGGTGAAGAGGATGTTTGGTAAGGATAAAGTAGATGGAGGTAACTTCGGTTACCTCTTACTTTTGTCCCTAAATTTCTGTTAAAGGTTTTTATTTTATATAGGGAGTCTTAATATGACACGAGAAGAATTAGATGCACTGACGCCCTATGAGGCGAAGTTATTGTGGAGAGAGATTTTCGATACGTATTATGATGTTGAAGCCAAGCAGATGTATTGCTATAGTGACTGGACGTTAGAAGTAGCAGGTATCCCAATGACCGGCAGTGATGAATGGGATATGGCGATGGCTGAACAGTATAATGTCACTAAAAGAACAATTGGTAATTTAGCGGATTGGGTTGCTGATGAAATCCCATTTTATATCCATCGTCAAAGTGATAGTGTTTATATCTTCAACATGATCAAGAAGTATAATAGTTTTATGGTCGCTTTATTAGATCGTGCTAATGTTGGTGCAAACCGCATGAGACGTAATGAAGATTTTCAGCACATTATTGAAGATTGTGAAAGACTCGCTAATCTTGCTAACCACTTATTTACTACAGTACAGATGACGATTGGGGAAGAAGCGTATCGTATCTTTGGCATCTTACCGGATGAACTTGTCACTGAAGGTAAATCAGGTCGTACTGCACTTCGCTTTGGTTATCAAGGTAATATAGGTGTTAAAGAGGATAATAAAGAGATTCCGAAACGGGTCAGTATTACCGACGGCATGAGTGATCGTTTACGTCAAGCTACTCGTTTATGGCGTAACACAACGGAGGATTAATAAATGGCATCTAAATCAGAAATTTACTATAAAGGTGTCGTTGACCTTTGTAACTTAGATATCAAAGCGATTCATTGGTATTATGAAGCATTACTGAAAACGGATAATGCTTCCTTTGCTTTTGATAAGGTGATGGGATTTGATATCGTAAAAGATTACGAGTTAGGCTTTACGGATAACTTTGTTATCGAAGTACAATGTACCAAGAAGTTTTATATCGAAACACTATACCCACTTCGTAATAACTTTAAGATCATCTTAAAACAAACCCAACAAACTGAAAAAGAAGAAGGGATGAAGTTAATCAAACCTCAAACTTACCAGCGTGTTTATAAAGGGGTTTTAGTGAATCCAATTGATATGGGACAATCAACTAGTCAGTCTTCTACGCCAGATAGCAATACTGATCCGAATGCAGAGAAAACCCCTGTCACCGTGAAGATCCAATTACTTCATCCTGCCATTGAGTATATCATGCGTTCTAACTTTGGGGGTAACTTCCATGGTGTTCCAGGTGATATCGTTAAAGGGATGCTATCAAAATCCATTGAGATGTTAGATTGTAAACCGGATGAGAAACCAAAAGGGGTTGAGATGGTACCACCCGATAACCAGAAGGTTACGACTGACGTATTGATCCCACATGGCACACCTATTCTGGATCTTCCTCGTTTTGTACAGAAAGATCGATATGGTATCTATAATTACGGATTAGGTAGTTATCTTTGTAAAGATACGTGGTACCTCTATCCTTTATATCAGTATGATCGCTATAAGAAGTCTGATACTCGTTTAACAATCAACGTAATTCCTAAAGCGAAGATCATGGATAGTCCTCGTACCTATCATGTTTATAATCGCGACGTGACCATTCTTTGCGGCGGTGGTGTAGAAGTATCGGATGATGCAAATGCTCGTACTACTAATGAAGGTGATGGTGCGACCATGTTTGATCCGGCTAAACTCCGTAATGAATCCGTGATCCAAAATGAAAAGGGTACTTATCTTAATCCAATCGATGCGAAAAAACAATTCGTCCAAAATAAACGGACGGATGATTTAAACTATGCACCGATGGTAAAAGATCGACTCACCACCTCATTACAACATGCGATGAGCAATATCGCTCAACGTAATGGGATCGTACTGACTTTCATCTGGGAGTATGCAAATCCGCATTTATTAGTACCCGGTATGCCAGTGCGTGTGGTGTATTTCAAGAATGAAGTGAAATATGAAATCACCGGTGTCTTATTAAAAGAAGCAGGTGCTTATCAGTTAGTGGGTGGTACCAACAGCAAGAAACATTTGGGCAGTGTAGGTCTAGCTGTTATGGTAGATCAAGATCAGTTTAATAACACCGAGAAGAAACAATATCAATCGACTTCTTCTGGCGTGGGTAAATCACTGATTAAGAACTTACTCTCGATATTTTAACTTCTTATTATTTGAGAAATAATCTGTATTGATATTGATCTTACGTTAATATTGATTACTACGCGGTGAACGCCTCTTATTAAGTTGAACGACTTATGTTTTGGCAATACAAGCTGCACATTTAAATTTCTCTTTTTGCATAATCTCAAGTAGGGTATATGGTCATCCATATACCCGCTTTTATGTTGTCATTTTTCGTAAGGCTCTGTTTATATGAGTAATTAAAGGATATTTTATTATGGCACTAAATACTGGCTCAAGCAACAGTAGCAATAGCTCTAAATCAACCGGTATTCTTGATAAAGCAATCGAGAGTGTTTGGTTTGAAGGTCCCGAGAAGAGTAAGAGTATCGGGGATACATTTGGTAAAGATATCGATCAGATCTTAGGCGAGTTCAAACAGAAAAGTATTACCAATCTTGATACCTTATTTAAACAAGGTGTAAATGGATTAGGTGGTTTACTCGGTGGATTTGTTAGTAAGTTTAATCTGAAATCATTAGGCATCGATCCAAATAAAGTTAAGGATTATATCGACCAAGGGAAACGTATTGCTTCAGCAGCTTCTCAAGGTCTTGAAGTTTATAAACAATTTAAAGAAGGGAACTACAGTTTAGTTCTTGATAGTCTTGGTGGGGTATTAGGGAATAACCTCGTTAACATGGGTAAATATGGTCTTGAGATGCGAGACCTTGTTAAGAATGCAGATTTCCATTCCTTTGCGGGGTTAATGGATTTCGTTTCTAACGTCACTGGTGTTAACATGGCTGATGCATTAGGTATCAGTGAGATGCAGGCGAAGATTGGTGCGTTGGTTCAACTTGCCCAAGAATACGGTGGTGCAGATCTTATCGCTAAACTACAGGGTAAGTTATTTGGTGAAGGGATGTATCCTGGACTTGAACAAGCGCTTGCCACTAACCTTGCATTAAATGCGTCATTCAGTCAGGTGGATACAATCGATGAAATCCTAAAAATCATCGATGGTCGTATGGCTGGTGAAATTAACCCTGATCTCATTAACCGTATTTTATTAAACTATCGCTTACCAAGTAACTGGAAGGACAATAGTCTTAGTGAAGAGAAAGAACGTTTATTCCGTATCTTTGAGAAGGTTGATCCAAACTGGGATAAAGAGGTCATAAATGGTAAGACGTACTATAAAACAAAACCATGGATGGCGATGAGTGAAGATGCGAAAACCTTATTTGGTAATGATGCGTTATATGGCGTCACTATTGCGATTGCAGGGAGTTATCCTGAGTTGACTGTAAAAGAAGGATTAAACTTAACCTACCCATATCTCAATCTTTCTATTTAATCGAGAACCATGTTTTGTAGCCCTTGCTTTAACTAGAGAAGTACGGGCTATATTTTATTATTTGCAAATATTAAAAGGTTTAAAACAACAATTATGAGTACGTTAAAACAACGCATTCTTCAGGCAACTCAAGCTCGCTTATCCATGGAAGCAGTGGAGTGGGATGATGACGGTACACTCTTTAATGATATCACCCGTGTCATCTCTGAGTTTCGCTCTGAAGTTAAAGCAAGTGATGAACTCGCGGCAGAGAAATTACTGCACAGTGAGTTTGGTCGAGTGATACTCAAACATATGGGCATGAAAGCGACACTATCTATCGATAACAGTAATGGCGTTAATGCTTATATCGTCGTACCTGCTATCGACCGCAACAACCCAATCCTACATCGCTTTGCTAATCTAACCACCGGTAACCGTACCGTGTTAGATAAACTTGTAAAAGAAGAAGAGCTTTATGCTTTAGTGGATCGTAAAGAAGGTCGTTTGGGTGGTATCTTATCTGAGATTGATCATCCGATCTATATCACCCGTGGTATGCTCTTTAATAATGACAAGTTCAGTCCAAGGGAGATCGCCGCAGTGATCCTACATGAGCTTGGTCATGCATTTAGTTATTATGAAGGGTTATCTCAATATATCCGTCAGAACGTGATTCTTGCTTCTAACGTAGCTGAATTCCGTGATACCTCTGATGCACAAACCAGACTTCGTATTATCTCTCGTTTAAAAGCTGAGAAGTTATTACCAAAAGAATTCGATGACAGTCGGGTTGCTAATGCTGGTGATAAGTATACGACTGTGGTGATATCAATGGGTCAGCGTATGATCGCAGAAGATCCAAACAGTATCTTCCACAATAGCACCACATTTGAATCTGCTGCAGATCAGTTTGCGATCCGTAAGGGCGCTGGCTTATATCTGGCTAAATCATTAACAAAGATCTATAAACAATATAACTCAAGTGCATTTGAATATTACTTCGGCTTATTTGTTTCAGTTGCCATGTCAATCATGAGTATGCTCTTCGTTGCGATTGGTGCATTACATCCGGTCTTTTTCTTATTTGGTCTGATCTCTTACATGACAGCTTTAATTCAGGGTGCATTTAGTGATGCATTAAGCAGCTATGATACACCACGTGATCGTTTAAAACGTATCCGCACTGAAATGATCGGGCGTCTTAAAAAACAAGATCTTTCTGATGTGGTACGTAAAGAGTTAGTGAAAACGTTTGATTCATTAGATGAATTATTAAAACAAAACGATAAGCACTATAATGCGAATGAAACCTTAGGTAAACTGATCTATGATCGTTTGGATGGCTTATTCATCCGCCAGAAAGATGCGAAGAAACGCCAGCAAGCTTTAGAAGATTTATTAAATAACGAACTCTACGTCTCAGCAGCTCGTTTTGCATAAATCATTTCTCTTTTACATTAAAAATATAAAATAAAGGTTTAAAACAATTATGGAAAACATCCAATCTGTGGTATTGGCTTATCGCCAATGTTTAAATAGCGGTATCGACCGTACTGTGTTATCTCGTGGTGTTGCCACTCACGTAGGTTGTCGTATTAACATCCTAGCGGGTGGATTAGATGCACAAACTCGCATGCACTTTAAATTTGGTATCACCAAACTTGCTTCTTATATCAATGAAAATATCGTTGGTTTCATCGGTGAAGAATTCATTGAGCAAGTAGTGAAAGTAGTAGACTATCGTATTGCGATTGCAAGTGGTACTTTGAATTACGAAGGTGATAAAACCTTAGTTGAACTTCTTGATGCAGATAAAGCAACATTAGGTGATGAACCAACTGAAGCACAAGAAACTGCATTAGGTCAATTATTCGGTGCAGTGACTGCATTAATGGGTACCAATACCAGCATCGTTGCAGTAGCAACTAATCTTGGTAACTATAAACCTGAAGCTTAATCCTTAAGTTCAGATAAAAGAAGGGAGTATAAAGCGATGAGTGATGTCGTGAATATTTCAGACCTTCGCCGTAAGATCATCAAAGGTTACCAAACGGATGGTGACCTTTTAGATGCGGTAGAAGAATCTGAACAAGCGATCGCTGAACACCAAGAAGCCCTACGTCCAATCCAAAGACGTTTGGAGCGTATCGAGCGTGTTCAAGCAATGATCCAAGAAGGTGGGGTAAATCGTGCTTTGGTTCAACAAGTGATCGAAGAAACTGAGAACCCAGCTTTATTAGATGAAGGTGGTTTAACGATGGAATCTTTTACCACGGTTCCATCTAACGTTAATCGTCTTTCATTAGAAGCAATCACTGAACAGCAAAAGAATATTGCATTAGGTGCAGCGGCTGCTGTCGGTGTAGGTTTAGTCGTTAAATTGATTGCGATCATTTGGGGCTTTGTTCGTAAGCTATTTAGTAAACAAGAACAAAAACCAGGTGAGAAAGCCATTGATTACACTAAACAAGTTGCACTTCGTGAAGAAGAAGCAGAAAAAGCGATCCTTCGTCTTGAAAAATCAAATGTCATCCGTGAACAATTAAAACGTTTCCAAGATGCATTTGAAGATGAAGCGAATCGTAACGAAGCAGATCAAAACTTACATGAAGCGTGGAATGAGTTATTACAAGAAGCGTTCATTAAAGGTAGTCGTATGGATGCGATCCATGGTATCTTCAATGACATGCCTAACTATAGCTCCACTGCAGTAGAATGTAATGCAACGACTCGTGAGTTAATTGCAGATCTTCCTGAGAAAGGTGCAACTCCTGAAGGGAAAGCGTGGTTTGATAGTAAAGTAAAAGATTGCTATCGTAAGTTTGCGCCTCAAGCGATTCGTAAGAACCTTGAGAAAATCAAAGATGTCCTCGATAAAGCAGAAGGCATGCGTGATCACATCCTACCTTGGAATAGTGAAACCGAAGAAATGGTTTACAATGCGATTAAAACTCGTAAGAACATCATCTTCTTAAACAAGATCATGGAATACGGTCCATTTGCGAAAGACAGTCTTCTCATCAAAAATAAAACCTTTGATGAAGAAGCGGCAAGTCATCTTGATAAACTTAAAGAAGTGGCTGAAAAATCCACGATCACTAAAGAAGTCGGCGCATCACTTAAAGAATACATCACTTACTTTGGTGATAACATGAAGTGCTATTTTGCGGTACTTAAACTCTATATGTTGATTGCAGGTAGCTATGATCGTTTCATGTATCTTTATAACAAACAAGGTGGTAAATACTTTACCCTATTAAAAGCCATTGCGAAAGCAGCAAATAAACAAATCAATAGTTTCCTCAATAAAGATGGAACGGTTAACCTTGATAACCTTGATGAGTTTGCTGTGAATATGGAATACAAGATGGGTGAAGGTTGGACATTAACACCAGTTAAGGGAGATGAGTAATGAGTTTTGATAATCAAGTTGAGATTCATGAAGAGATGGGTGATGTGGCACCTGAAGAGACCGTATCTCAAGAAGGGATCGTTTACAAAACCAATGAGAAGTCTCAGTTAAATGAGATGGTGCAATCTCATCTTGCTGGTATCGCTCAACAAGAAGAAGCCTTTACTGAATTAGAACATGTTAATGCAACGACACCTTTAACGGAACGTATCCGTGGTATCGTCAATAACGAGAAAGTTCGTTTAGTGGAAATGGCGAATACGATTGAAGCGCCAGCTGAACCTGCTCTACCAGAAAACCAATCTGAAGAGTAAAAAAAATAAATAAAGATATGAGGGTACCAACTGGTACCCTCTCTTTATGTTAATATATACTAGTCCAACTAATATACTGTGGAGATCTTGCTCGTCCCCACAGTGATTGCTATTAGCGGTGTGCAAATCTGTATATGCGGTCTAGTCTTCTATACCTACAGATACAGCCTGCTTCATCGTATTCACTGTAGTCATTGCGCAATATTGCGCTAAGGTATGGTCTAACACCGATGGCTATATGATAGTAATCACAATCTGGTTTTATCGTATTGATAAAGTTCCAGAGTTCTAATGTTCTTTCTATTGTTGGCATGATTTTACCCCATTCAATTAAATATTGATCAAGGGAGTCTCTACGTAACTCCCACCAGCGTCATATGCACGGTGTATTAGGGCCTCTTATATGAGATAAATCGAGTTGCGTCTATTATCCCATGTAGATTATATACACTTGTAATTTTAATAGAATAGGTAAAAAGAAAAGAGCACAAAAATAAGAGGGTACCCTAGGGTACCCTCTCTCTTATGTCGTTATCCTAGAACGGGATATTGTGCGCTAATGTCGTTTGAAGAATCAAATGATCCATCGCACGCTCATAAACTTCTTTACAAGCGGCTCCCATATCAACGTATTTATCGCCTTGATGTTCAAACGCATACTGACGTAAGTGCTCGATCATCGTTACTGTATCATGTGGCAGGCTCTCAAGATCAAATGGACAACCATCTGCATCCATCACCCAACCACTTGCATTGATGTAGACTCGATAAAGCTTCGCCGTACCTTCTTGAATCATTGCATGGCGATACATCGAATCATATACGTTATACTCGTAGTACACGATATCAAATGACGCGTTCTCACCGGATATCCAGTGTGTGACGTATAGGCCTGGATATAACCAACCATGATCATTCTTAGTTGAACCAAGATATTTATAGTTGGTAATCAGATCACCTGAAACATCTGCTTGATCAATTTCCATTAAACAAGTTGATAACCGTTTTAATGTTTGACCTGTAAGATGTTGTCTTACTTCAGGTTGAAACACATCGAGATATAGTGCTAATGCTTCAAGTTCAAGTTCCCCTTCTGCGTGTTGATCACGTGGCATCATTTCTCACCTCCCGCAGCCATAAAGAACATTGCTTCTTTAAGACAGAATTCCTGTTGTGCTACTGCATAAGGACTCACGCCATCCTGATTACCAAGATAGAATTTAGATTCCTTAAATTCATCAATAGTATTAAACTTAAATTCCACTTCATCACTTGTCTCTGGATCATAAGTCGTATAAGTGATTTTATCGAAATCTTCTGATACGACAAATACTGGCCATTCAGACGCATCCTTAACATCAGCTGGACGATCCTTGATCAGTACATTCTCAATGCATTGCGCAGGTGGGTTAAACCATCCACTATGAGCTTGTTTGCTTGAGAGTGTATATCCCGCTAAGCCAAGTCTCGCATTACGGACACCTTGTATACTGTACTCTCTTGCATTGATGTCATATGCTTCTACAAACTTACGAATTTCATCATTTCGTTTATTAGTATAGTTCGTATGAGAGATGTATTTCGGTTTATCTTCCTTATCCTTCTCAAAGATCGATACGCTTGCATTGATCTGATTATAGATGAGGAAGTAGTTGATGATATAAAGACGAGTTGGATTCGCTTTAATATCGGCAACGTATACCTTACGAGTCATATTGGATGTATTATGCTCAACATCAAGGATAACGAATCGATTTAAAATCGTATTATATCCAGTAGGTTTGATGTTACTGAGCATCTTCGCCACCTTCTTTTCGATATCGAGTTCTTGTTCTCTTACCACTTTTTGGTCTGTGTATTTCTTCGCGATAGATAAACAAACACGTTGTTGGTCAAGAACAAATTTTGGATACTTCGTTTCATCAGATAAATAATATTCCGATTTCATGAACTCATCGATGGATTCGAATACAGCAAACTGATCTGGCGATGGACGCAGAGCATTAGAACCCTGATACAGGAATTCAGTGTATGAGAATATCGGACCAGATTCACTCACCGCAAAATAGATCTGAGGATAGAACGGTTCCTCACCATCTCCGTCATCAGCAAGAATACGAGAAACAATCGAGAAGAATGGAATGATGATGCGTTTGTGTACATCACCTATCTTGATCTCACGTAACCCACCGCCTGCTTCCAGTAACTCCATATGGCTAAACTGATAAGCCTCCACTAATGCACGAATAAACTTGCGCAATTCGTAGTTCGTTAATTGACTCGCATCAGTTAACGTACCAACACGATAGATTCGACTACCATCCAATGTAAAGCTTACGATACTGTTGATCGTTAGCTTATCGCCTAGATCTAATACTACTTCATATAGATGATTATTCTTTTTACCAAGTTCCACGATATGGATGAAATGGTTTTCACCCTTAGTTTCACTGTTAACTGCGACGTATTTATTAAATGCGGTATTATACGAGGTAGGTGTGCATTTGCTTGCGATATCAAGCAATTCTTTTGTTGTGTACATGTTTAACTCCTATTAGTTAATGGTACCTATCAATTGTCTTTCGACTTCCAATAAACATTCTTTTTGTTGTAGACGAACGTAAGGTGGAACGTCATCACCTGTTAAGTAATATTCAGAGTTAATGAACTCATTGATATCACTAAAGTCGACAATGGTTTCACCTGGAATACCTTTACTATAACTGAAGAACTTATCTGTTTTATTTACAGCAAACATCGGGAAGTAGAAGTCATACTGAGCGACTAATACCTCTTTGTTCTCGATTGCCCAAGCTAGTGATGCGCCAGCAACAAGGTTAACAACTGGTCCAACGACAATATCACCATTGTCACGTGGTGTGATGACAAATGGCTCATACTTGCCACCATTTTGGATTGTTGTACTTACCCAATCACAGAACCCACGAAGGATACACCCAAGTTGCGTGCTTTCGTTACATGGGTCACCTTCAATCACTACTCTAACTGGTAAACCTTCTGCTGGTTTGCGCCATGCAAATACTTTAGCTGATACCTCACCAGTACCATCGCCTTTCGGTGTGGCAGTTACGGTGATATGGTAATAGATAGTTGGGTGCTGATCAATATCTAAAATACCAAGGTCACCCACACGCCCATCGATATTCATCATGGTAACGATGTATCGACCGAAGAAGGTGTTATATTCGGTTGGTTTAGTATAACCAAATATTTTACTTAAATATAGATCATCATTTTTAGTATCTGTTGTCATGGTGTAACTCCTATTCGTTACTATAGTTAAATTAATTTATTTAAAGAAGCGGTCTTTAAGACTACTCATTTTACTGGTTATGCCAGTTTCTTCTGATTTGGTTTCTACCTTTTTAGGTTCAGCCCAACGATAATCATATTCAGAAGCATGCGGTTTGACCGCTTCATCTTCATGTTTATCATGGAATGATTTCGCAATCTGTTTGCCATCTAAGATGAAACGACGTAGGTTAGTCGTTGGTTTACCATTTAAACCATACTTCGTTAAACCTACTTGTGCAATTGTAGTCGGTTTACCATCGACCATCTCAGACCCAACGAAGATAAATAAGCGGCGTTCACCACGATAGTATTTATCTTTGATGTAACCTTCAAAGTCAATCCCTTTTAATACATGGCCAATCACTAATGTATCGGATTTACTGAACATGGTGATTAAGAAGTCCTTATTCATGAATTTAGTCCGGATTGTTTGACGATGTTCATCTGTTAAACCATATTTCGCTTTGATTTCATCTGCTTTCTTACCAAACTCTTCTTCGTTTAATAAGCCTTTAATTTGAGTGGTCATAATAATCTCTCCTTATAATCTGGTGATGCTAAATTTAAGAATGTTTTGAAATCCACAGAAAAGACATGATAGCGGATTCCATCATTTAATTTTGGTTCGGTTGTTTCAAAGGTGAATACGCATAAGTGATTATCCACATCCCCACGCTTAGTTGTGAAAAACCGAATAATATTCCATCTTGGATGAACATCCAAATTCGTTAACATTTGAACGATGCTATCAAACTGGTCATGGAAGTATCCATCACCATAGATCTGGATATATTGGTTGCAAACACTGGATTCCCCATTTAGTCCAGTAAATGGCACCGTTTGGATGTGCGTACCAAGATGGGGGATATTCTCAATCTCCTCATCTTTGATCCCATAGACATTAAGATAAGTGGTAAATACCTTCTTATCGAAGAATTCATTAAACGTCTGAGGACGACGTCTAAACTTGTTCTGATTTTCAAGTTTAGGTTTTGGTTTATTTGACATGCTATACTCCTATTCGTATAGTTAAGTTATATGCGATATAAGGCCTCTAAATCGCACTGTAATCGATTATTTATCTTAAGATGAATAATCACTCGAGTGATGTAAGATAATGCTGTTATCAGCGTTCTATCATCATATAAATAATATATACTTATAAATATGATAAAGAGCGGACATAAGCAAGAGGATATCCTAAGATACCCTCATAAACCTGCTATTGTTTTAAGAACTTCAGTACTTTATTTTCAGGATGAAGTTTATCCATCTGGTTATTATAAAGTGAGGTCAGTTCTTTTAGGGTATAACGATAGAAACGTTTGCCCTCTGATAATACATTAATAAAGACGATCACAGGGTTGTTCTTACCCACACTAATTAAACGGTTATTCCCATGTGCCACATGTAAGGTACCGATTTCCTTATCTTTATTAATAAATTTGAACATGTCGACGACTTTTTGACCTACATCATTAGTTGGATGGTTTAAGAAGACTAAACCTTCATCCACTTCAACGGGTGTATCATTTTTAGGGATATGGTAACCCACTTCAATGTACTTAAAGAATTCATGTTCTTGCTCGGGTGTCGTGATCAATACATCACGTGTCTCAAGCTTAGGGGGTGTGTAATCTGCAATCATGTGCTACTGCCTTATTTGTTTTATGGTGTTATTTTTATGAAATTAGGGATAAAATTGAGAGCCACCTAAATGACCCTAATTACAAACAATATTGTGATGAAATAATCATTTAAATTTTAAGAGGAAAAAGCCCATGATGATTAAAGATGAGTCGATTGTATTCCCTGAAGATACCCCAGAGAACAAAGACGAAATGAAAGTTTATGAAGTGCAGTATGAATATAACGATAGTACCTTTGCTATCGATTTACCTGCTGGTAGCTGGGAGGAGGCGGAAGCTAAACTCGAAGCGATTAAGCTTAGTGGTAAAGTGACAGCACGCTTAGTTTCCAGAACGAAGATCGAATCGATTGATAAGGTTGATTTTGATCTTTCAGGTAATGGTACTTTAAACTAACGACATAAGACGAGAGGCATCTTAGTGATGCCTCTGCGTATGTCTGCTTATAGTCCATTGTAAGCGATTTTCACTTTACATAGACGACTATTCACGATACCTAACGATGAAGTATAGTCTGCGATAGTACGAGACTTCGGTGTGATGTTATCAATCACAAAGACAGTACTGATACGATCATGCGCGACCACTTTAAACATCTGATCTGGGATCGGTAACCCACGTACACGTTTAGTGATGCGACAGTTATCCACTAAGATACCAGAGATCACGTAGTTTGCTTTACTGTTTGATTTACGAAGATCTTTAGCAAAGTTTTCCATGTGTTTCCAAGTACCACGATTTAATTGTGGGTTCTGTGGCACGATATTGGTCATCAAATAAGATTGGCTTACAGTCTCATAATCTGAGGTGTTAGAGGAGGCTGCAAGGTGACCTTTGTCATAACCACTTTTAGCGTACTGTTTATGGCTGATTTGATCGAAGTAAGACAATCTATCGTCTAAACGGAAATCGTTCGTTCTAGGGGCTTTAAATCGCTTAAAATCACCCTTCTCGAGTTTCTCTACAACTAATACAGGCATTCTCCATTCTTTACTGAAATAAGAGATATACTGATCATTGCAAAGTTTTACGATGTCGTTCGTGTCAGTGACTTTTACTGAGAGTTCCGTCTCGATATCGGGACACTGCTCAGCATAACTAAATAAACTACAACTTCCGAGGAGTAATCCAAATAGCAACTTTCTCATTTTTATTGTTCCTTGTTGAAAAAAAAATATGGCGGTAATTATAGGGAGCGCTTGCGCACTCCCTCCATATAATTATCTCAAACAATCAGTTGGCATACGATAGATATCACCAACATTGTGATTTTTATCGAATAACACTTTCACTTGACAGTGTTTTACTTCTGCACCATCTTTGTAGTTGAATACGTAATCGAACTCAGATACGCCATATAAGCCTTCACCAAAATGTGGACGACCTAACAAGTTTTGAACTTGGTCTTTATTCATACCACGTTCTACCATGTTGAGGTTTTTCATATTCACCCAGCTACCAAATTGGCTGCCATCGTGATTGAAAGTTGCATCTTCTGCTTTAGGCCATACAGGGCTTTCTGAGCGACCGTTTTCATCTACCTGTGATAAGTTACCACATCCCACTAATAATGCTGCCATGAGTGCTACAGCGGCTTTCTTTAACATGTTTAATTCTCCTATAGAAATACTAAAGATAAGAGGGTAGATCACCACCCTCTAGATTTGTCCACAATCGTGAGACTACCATTGATACATGTAGCCTGCACCTGCAGTCACATCTTTCTGAGTATCTACACCTGCAGAAAGTTTGATGATGTGGTGACCATTGTCAGATGAACGTGAGTAACCTACTGCAACAGCTGATTGACCATGTTTATAACCCACACCTACACCAACACCAGATTTACCTGGTAAGTATACTTGCGGGATGTTAGCCATTGCAGCTACAGCCGCAATACCCGCATCAGCACGTTTACGGTTTTTCTTCACATCGTGATCTAGGCGATCAACTTTGTTTTCTAAACCGGTGACACGGTTTTCTACGTTAGTTAAACGAGCACCGTGGTTGATCACAGTACGACGTACTTGTTTAAGTGCGCGTGATTGTGCATCTTGACGTGCTTTCACTTGGTTTAATTGTGAAACGTTTACCGCATCGTTGTCGTCTTCACCAGCCGTCACATTTTTGATTTTGGTGTTACGAGCATCGATACCATCTTTAGTGATCTTAGGACCATTGTATACCGTTAAAGAGTTTACACCGATATCTTTAGATGTAGCCACTTTATATGCAGTTGCGCCATTTTCATCTTTAGATGAAGTTACTTCCATATTGTGGCCAGCTTCTACGACAGTGTGACGTTTAGCTTCTGCTTCTACATCAGCAGTCTTAACTTTGTTAGTTTCGATTGCTTTAGTATTGTCAGTGATGCCTTTCGTGTTTTTGTCGATAGCTGGTTGATAGTCAGTTGAGCTTACAGTATAAGTGATTTTACCGTTTGCATCAGTTGAGATATCAACTGTGGTGTTTTTACCTGCTGTCACAACTGGTAGTTTTTGTTCTACTGCTTTAATATAATCGGTATTCGCTGTGATATCTTTCGTATTTTGAGCGATATCTTTAGCATTTTTATCGATTAGTTTTTCAGCAGAGCGGATATCAGCAGTATTGGTGTTAATTGCTTTTGTGTTTTCTGCAATGGCATTTGCATTATCGGCAATTTTCGCGCTGTTATCTGCGATCGCTTTAGCATTGTCTACTACGCCTTTCGCATTTGCTGCAATCTTATCGTTGTGAGATTTGATTGCATCATGTACAGTGTTTTCACCTGTGCCACCAATGTCGGTCATGGTGATGTTGCCCTTGTTATCCACTTGGGCATTGCCACCTAGTACAGTTGTTACTGAACCTGCAACGTTATTAATAACGTCTTGGGTTGCATATAGTTGTGAACCATTGATCGCATCAGTAGAAGTCGCAGAGATTTCACCTGCACCTACATTGATAATTTGGCGAGTATGATCACCTTTCTTACCAACAGAAACCACAGCAGTTGCATCAGTACCTGCGAAACCACCATAAGTGATTTTACCTACGGTTGCTTCATTTACAGCTACGGCTTGTTCAGTAGTGGTTGCAGTACCTAATGCTACAGATGAACCGTGAGTTACAGTTGCAGCCTTACCTAAAGCAACGCCATAATTCGCATCAGCAGTTGCACCTTGGCCGATTGCGGTTGAAGCAATTTTATTTGCTACTGAATCAGAGCCAATAGAAACGGTACTTAAACCAGTTGAGTTAGCACGAACACCAATTGCTGTTGATGATTCACCTGAAGCTTTCGCTTGGTAACCGCCTGCAAAGCCATGGTTATAAGCTTGAGATTCAGCACCAATTACAGTACCACGAATTTCAGCTGATGAGTGAGTACCTACAACAGTTGCAGATTCGTTAGTTGCGGTAGCATTTGCACCAATAGCAACAGAACGGATACCTTCTGAAGTTGAAGCTGAACCGATAGCAATAGATTCATCTGCTTTTGCTTTTGCATCTACAGATACAGCAACAGTACGGTTACCCGCTGCTGTTGAGCTATCGCCCAATGCAGTAGCAAATACACCAGTTGCATTAGTAGATTCACCCACAGCTACTGATGATTTACCAGTTGCATTTGAATCGTTACCAATTGCTACAGTAGAATCAGCTGTTGCGTTTGCACCAGTACCTAATGCTAATGCAGATTCACCACTTGCGGTTGCTTTCGAACCGAATGCACTAGCATTTAAACCACTTGCATTTGATTGATGACCAACTACGGTAGTTTCATTAGCGAGTGCTTTGTTATCATAACCAAATGCACTTGAGTTATGGCCAGTGATAAGATTATAGTGACCAGTTGCAGTTGATTGGTCACCGGTTACGTTGTTACCACCACCAAATGCATGGGTGTGGTTACCGTTGATTTGGTTGTTCATACCAAATGAAGAGGCTTGTTCACCAATCAAGTGGTTATTATCGCCACCTGCTTGTGATTGGTAACCGGTGATAGAAGAACCATCGCCGAAGATGTTACCATCTTTCGCGGTATCAGCGACAAAGTTCTGGCCACCGATAACAGTTGAAGAACCGTCAGTTGCATTTACGATGTTAGACTGACCGACTACAGTGTGACCAGGACCTGCAACAGTAGAAGGCACTACAGTGTTTTTGTAGGTTTCTTGGTTTTCGGTAGTACGAGCATCCGGTGTGTAACCATCTAATACGAATGGTTGTTTTAACGCAGGAGTCTCAGTTGCATCTGCAGCCATAATACCAGCAGATGTCAATAACGCTACCATTAAAGCAGATAATTTAACACTAGTGTTTTTCATGATTAAAATTTCCTTTTTCGGTTATAGCTCGGTGAGCGACACCGAGTCTAGTTAGTTAAGATTGATTTAACGTATCAGATAAAGCCCTATTGCTTCTATCCGCACGGAAATGATATTTACTTCTACCATCTCATATAAATTATATACACTTATAAAAACGATAGAAAAAGAAAATAGGGACAAAAGTAGAGGGTATCTTTCGATACCCTCATATTTGTCTGGATTATTGCTTAAAATTAAGTCCAAGATGGAAGGTTTCTTGTTTGAAATCCATTCTTTCTTCTTGGAGTAATTTTACCACGTAGTCCATTAACTCATTTTCGAATGCAAGTTTAATTGCATCCATGTCTGCAACAAAGGTTTGGTTTTTGAAGAAGAATTCACCAAGGTAATTAATGAATGATTTAATCAATCCATTACCAAAGTCTTCATCACAAACAACCAAATAGCCTTTATCCGCACAGATATCTTTTAATCGAACTTCGATACGATGAGCACGATTGAAACGCACCGCTTCTTTATCTTCAGTATCTTCCGTAAACGGGATTACACCAAAGCGAGCATACCCAGTACGACTATCGCAAACACGAAATTGGATTGCGACTACATCTTTTACTTTGATAAACTCAAACTCATCGATTGCAAGTTCTTTTAAGAAATCGATTGTTGATTGTTTCATGTCATCACCGTTTCTTTGCAATCCATAATTAACCTGTGATAAGGATATCCCATATTACTACAGGATATCCTAGCACAAACCATGAATTAGTCATCTACCCGACCAATGATTTCATGACAAGGAAGTATCTCAGAATACTGAAATATCTTAACAGGTTCAGTGTTTGGCTCGTTGGTGAGTTTGCAGAGTAAAGGTCTACCGTAGATGATGTTGATGATACGTAAGATTTCATCACCATCCATATAGCCATATGCATCGACTACATGCGTGTTACCATCATCTAAACTAAGTTGATATTTACTATCATCCATCTTTTGGATTTTGGTAATCTTTGGCATGCCCCATCTGACATCAAATAACACATCACCCGGTTCAGCTGTTTCAAGTGGTTTATACATGATGGTTACCCTCTTGAGTTATCCGCAAACAATCTCACGTAGGTTTGCATGAGGTCAGGTGATGTGATACATGCCACTTCTGGTTTTAAGCAAAGTGCTTGCCAGAGCGCACCACTGCGACCGCCTACAGATGCACCGATAGCGCCTTCAGTAAGATAGATAGTGCATTCATCGCCACGTCCATTTACGTTATCAACGTATAGGTAGTGGTATTGCTTAGTAACGATTGCACCATTACCAATCATACCATGGCGAATCACTACATCTCCACCTACTTGTGCATTGCTATCAACAACGACACCTTTACAGATAGCAGCTGTACCACTAATACAAGCAGTGTCTCCCACTAGTGCGCCATCGCCCACAACCGCATCGTCCTCAACGATTGCGTTACCCACAACGAAACCACCTTTAAATATCCATGAGCTACCACTATGAGATAACGATGTAGCGTTAGATACACAACCGCCTAAATCACCTTTCTCCACACCAATAACGGGGATATCTTTTAGTGCTTTGATTCGATAACAGGCCTCACCATTTGGTGCAGCAAACGGTTCAGGTAAGATTTCGTACTTACGTTCATCTTCCTGTTTTGTTTCTACTGAAATATCACCAGTGGCACTTAATGCACGTTTAAATTCGTTAAGACGCCATACTGCCAGGAAACGGGTATCAAACACCAGTGGATTTGAGGCATTTAATACATCCGTATCATCATTGTGATAAGTCTTGGTTTGAGCCATGCCGTTACTGATATAGCTGTAGGTATTGCCTTCTTCAATCTTACTGAAGTCGAAGTAGTACTCCGTTAATCTTTCTGGACCACAAAGTACTTGTGCTACACCAACAAGGTTATCAGCTCGATGATCTGGACGGATATCGACTTTACGCTCACGCCCACCTGGTAACTCAACAAAATAATAGTGATATGGATTCTTAGCACCCGGAATACGGCCAGTGAATGCTACTCTACCATTGGTCAATTTAACTTGACTACCTAGCTTGATATCAAGCTCATTGATCGGTAGTGCTTTTAAACCGAACTCTGGTGCATCTTCAGTATCCATATCTATCGCTTGCTCCTTATTAGTTGCGCTTACTGTTACAGCTTGGAAGTTTTCAAATATTGGGAATCCACCACGGAAGTTACGTGTTACAACCGATGCGATATCTGCGTCTGGTGTAATGAACGATTTATTCTTGCCATCACGGTTCCATTTTAAAATATAACTACCATCGACTGTTTTACCATGAATAACGATATTACTTGAGAAGTTATATTCAATACCAGTAATGATTGCATCCTTACCGTTTTGTAGTCTGACGACTGAACCAATAGTAATAAGTCCGATGTTGTTATGGAAAATGAAGTAAGCATCTTCTACTGTTGCAACGATAGTGTAATCGGCATCACCTGTGGTATAAGTTAAATCATAATCCCAGGTTGGCTGCACGTGGGTATTCGGTGAATAACCATAGATAGTTTGCTCTGTGTGTTCAGAGATATATTTGATAATGGTGTACTTTTGGTTTGCAAGCATCACCACACGACCAGTCATAAGGTCGATATGCGATTCACCATTATCGTGACGTCTAACAATGCGAAGATGATTCAAATCTGGCGGCGTCGCTTCAATTTTATATTTTAAGTTACTTGTAAACTCAGTGAGTTTTTCATTTGATTGTTCCATTTTAAACCTCCAAGTAGTTTAAATGTCTATTTAATCTGTTACCAAAGGTGGTATGGTCTAACCCACCCATCATGATACCTTCTTTAAGTGCTTGTGCCATCCCTTTTACAAAAGGGTTTGCTAACTCAAGCGCATACCAGTCGTCAAGTCTTTTATACTTCTCAAACCAATTCACTGGCGTTTTACGATAGAAATAGTTACGACAATAAAGTAGTGACTTATCTAGGTCATTCATATTGAGATACCAATAGATATTTCGTCTTACTGCAATAACCCAGACACCTTGATCTTTATCGTAATAATTTTCTTTGATGATTTGCTCGACTAAACGAGTAATCACGATTGCACAAAATGAGTTACTATCATAGGTCGCTTCATCTTTCGTGCTGAAGTAGATATCACGTGCGATAAGTAAAGCTTGTTTTTGTTGCCATGAAAGCTCCAATAACTCACAACGGAACGTCTTATTAAAAACAGGCTCTTGCATATGCAGATAAACATCTACCTCTCTTACTTCCCATTCCAATTTATCATCGAAATGATGGTAAGTTAATTTAAAGTGGTTGGTATTTGGGTCATAGTGCATTCCACGAATCCCCAGTAGACGTAACACTTTAATGGTTAATTGGGGAGTAAGTTCTACTCCCTCATTGTACTTCACTTCTACCATTATTTACCCTCCTATAAGTAAAACGTGGCACAGGATAGCTAGCCATATAAATATTTATCAGACTCTTGTCTCCAATTAAAAGGTTCGCCATCGAGTGTAATCTCAAAGGCACTTAATTGCATTGGAAATATACCAAATACAAATAAAGCAATGGCACTCGCAAACTCACCTGGATCAATTGTATATGATGGATGAGTCAACTCAATCTTCTTGCCTATAACGTGGTCAGTAAGGAAACCCTTTCTCTCGATTTGACCTGGTTCTAGTAAATTTGCAACAACTGCTTTACTAACCGGCCCACCGGCGTCGTCAGTGATAGCAATATTGCCATCGTTGCCCCACTGTAACACGAAATGAACTGGTTTATATGTCCACACGCTATATAGTTGGTTGCCTGAATCTTTAGACATCTTTTACCTCCTATAAGTAAAATATGACCTACTTGTATCCTTTACGATATTCATGAAAATCTGCTAACCAATGAAACGGGTCATTGTTTAGTGTCATCTCAGCCGTATAGAATAACTGTGGTTCTTTACCTGATACGAAATCCTGAATCACTTCAGCAAAGTACTCAGGTTGAACAATCTTATTGACATTAGTGAACTTAATCTTGTTACCAATAATAAAGTGACTGATGTAACCCTTACGTAATTGCTGTGCAGGTGTTCTCATCTCATTTACTATTGCAGTGGCAACAGGTTTTCCTGTATTATCAAGGATGGTCAAATTTTCACTACAGCCCCAATTAAGCGTAAAATGATAATCTTCCCGTAACCAATTCCAATAAGCAAGGTCAGCTTCTCTAATCTGTTTTTCTGTTGGCATTTACAACTCCTATTATCTAAAATCGGTAGCCACAGTTTTGGACAGGATTGTGTTGATTCTTTCGAGGTCAGCCATACCTACCACCGCATCAATAAGTTGACGTTTGACTTCGTTCATGCGGCGGATACGTTTACTGCAGATGAACCCTTGTTGAGAGATACGCAAGATAAATGGTTCTCTTGTCGCAAGATCAACTACGTAGAGTTGTGGGTAGAGTCTTTTCTCTTCACTGAATAACAGACAGCGATAGTTATTGTTGATTGTCGCAATCATGCTACCTAAACGACCTTGTTCACGAATCACGACACCATGCGGTAATCGACTAAGCATGAGATACATCTGGTCAAGACTTTCGCGTAGTTTATGCGGCCAATCCATCGTTGCTGGATTATGCGTTGGTTTTAACTCAGCATACTTACAAAGATAATAATAGACATCGTCTTTATTCAACGACTCTTTTGCGATTGCATAAACATGCGCAAGGATTTCTTTAACTATCGTGATTGGTTTTTCATCTGTAATATTGAGACGATTCAACACACCCATGACCCAAGACTCTTCGATGAAGTTTTGGACATTTTCTGCAACACGGCTGATCGCAACAAACCCACCAATATCAAATGGCATCGATATTGAAAGTAAGTCGGTACTATGATCATAGTCGATACCCCAACCATCTTTACCATCACTTTTGTAGATAAAGCTTAAAACTGGTGATAAGTAACGAGCACGATGTGGCATCGTCATCATCGTATAGGGTGATAAAATTAATTTATCCATTTTACATTTCTCCCATACCAAATAAGTATGTTATTAAATGACGAATAACAACCGCAATAATCATGATAAGTGCTGCAGCTGAAAGTAACATCGCAACAACAGGTGCCACTTCATCCATGATGTATTCAGTAACCGACATGTCTTCCTGATTTGCTTTACGAGCAATCAAGCCTGCAATTACTACTACAATTAGGAATGCAATTCCACCACTTACTAAGTCCAAATTCGGACGAATAAATTCCATATAAAATACCTCTATTTAAGATCTGAACTGACCATTCTTGAGAAGATCTCATTGATCTTCGCTACGCCCGCCCCATTTAAAACCGCATCACGTAATTCAATCGTAACAGGTTTTTCACTTTTGATAAGATGACGACGGAAGAAACCTGTTATACCTAAATGCGCAGTATAGGCTTCTTTCGTATTGCGATCTACAATATAAAGTAATGGGTAAGGTTTAAAGAAGTCATGATAGAATACGATACTGAAGTTTACACCAATATTGACACTAAACTTCGCTTCACGCCCACCAGTGTTTTTCTTCTCTGGTTTAGTTGGATTATACAAGAATGCAGAATAGAATCCATTCATACCAATGCGGAATGCTGTATCCCATCTTTTCGAACGTGGCACAATCGTTGTCTTGAACTTATAGTAATCACGGAGCATCAGGAAAACATCATCTTGATTAGTTGCACCAGAAACTACTTTGTTAAATTCATTCAATCCAGCAATCAGTCTTTCGACTAATCTAGGGTTTTGCACCTCATGACCAAATAAGTAATTGATACGATCTTTACTTATCGTGCCAAGTGGTATAGATGAAGTTGGGATCAAATCAATTGCAAACAAAGGCCACTGTGTTACAGTGTCAAACGCCATAAGTTGATTCTTGGCGTGATTATAGTTAAAGGTGATAGTAAATTGTGGGTCTTCTTCGTTAACGTAAAGACGAAGTGAGATGATCGGTGCTTTATAAGGAACGCACTGAATCGGATCTTCCACAAGCTTTAGTATTTTATTTCGTTTGGCCATGATTAACCTCCAAATGGGCGTACTGTTACGGTAGTCATCGTAATCATAAAAGCGATAAACAATGAAATACCGAAAACAATATTCAATACTTTAATTAATAACTGACGATACTTCATATATCGACCAGCAAGAAGTGTTCGGTTAGTATCCAATATCACTACGCCGAACGCAGAAGTGATCGCAGTTATCACGAATAGGATAACAAGACTATTGTTGAGTAGCTCCATCTTTCACTTCCTCTTTCTTAGTATAACGACCCACTTTGTTCTTAGATTTATACACTTCGAACTTGTTACGGAGGTTGTAATACTTGTGATCTTCATTTAACTGATAAGCAAGATCAATAGTAGTTTCATTTGCCCAACGCATAAGAGCACCAGCTAATGCTGCGCTAGTTACTGCGACTGATGGTTCGTAAATCGTAAATGTTTTACCATTTAATTCATTCACTAAGAATGCAGCACGAGCAAGACTACGTGGTACAACAGTCAAGTTACGTTCGCCAGTGATCATTTTGATACCTTCGCTAATGAACTTAGTACGAACAGTAATATCAAGATGGGAACCTGATTTACCGGTAAATTCAGCAATGATATCGTAGGTTACTGTTTGACGATTAAACCAATCAGTAAATTGTGCTTCGATACCACGATATTCACCTGACCCATAACGATTAAGTAAACAGTCGATGATAATATACGCCGTAACATGTTCACGTTCAGCCACTTCATTGATAACATCAATCCCACCTGCTTTACCCATTATCCATTCTACCATGATTCGGTTATACTCGGTACATGCATAAAGCAATTTAGCTTCAAGCCATGTTCGAGGATCACGCAACGAGAGATAACCCATTGTTTGGCTATTACCCGATGTAACATGATTGATAATTTCATTGCCAGTGATATCAAGTGCATAACTTGGTTCTACGATACCCCACCCGATAAATTTTGCTTTAAAATAAGATTTGATTTTGTTTAATAGTTTCATTTTGTTTTCTCCAATAGAAAATTAATCAATCACAAATCAACCCGCCTATCAGGTTGTTACTTGTGATTGTAACTAAGTTAATAATTAAGCTTCGATAGATTCGACAGCCAGCGTTAGTGTATCGTTAATAAAGACGAGCTCCTGCTGAAGATCCTTATACACTCTAATCTCCTCACCGTAAAATGATTTAGATAGCACAGAGATAATTTCTTCGAGTGAGTGATATTGACAATCATGCCATTTTGAGAAACTGATATCGTGGATCTTGCAACCATCAAGACAACTGATGAGTACATCAAGCGCAGCCATTGCGTTAGCTGGTACTCTCGTTTTATTGATGGTTGTTACTACGGTATCGCCAATCAGATTACTCAGTTTAAACGTGACGACATTTTCATCTGACTTATCGATTGAGATCGCATATTTATTATACTGGGATAAACGCCAACCTAAGAATACACTCGTGATCTGGCGATACTTGTTTGGTTCATCTCGGTAAGCTGAGCCCAGTCTATTGAGTAGATATGGTACAACTTTAGATGGATCTTGATTAGTGCGTGTACAGTAATCATTAACCACCTGCATACCACCCGATGTGGCTAGCCAATGCATTAACCATCTTGACCAATCGCACGCACGGTAGTTACCTTGATGTGAACCACGTGTTGGACTGATTAACGTGTAACTGTTTATTGTACCGTGTTGTACAGTAAAGTAATCACTGTTTGCATAGAGAGAATAATCGTACTCTCTCTTACCTGAACTTACAGCTTTCTTAATTAAGTTCGTAAATAACTCTATCATGTTCCCTCCCTATGGGGTATAACGCTTGTTAATCATCACCGACCCATTAGCTGTTGTGAAAAAGACAGTACTGTCATTATTCGAACTTCTAACATCGACACCTAATTCAATCGCTTGTTTAATTCTAAATGCGATTGTTTCAAGTGGGCAATATGATCGACTACCATCAATGGTAATATGCCCTACTCGCTCAGAGTGCATCAGTGATAAAGATAGTGCTGTTGCTGATGTCAATGATGGGGTAGAATACTTAGTCATATCGATTGTATCCATGTAACGGTTGCCATATGGATTGCAGACTTGGACTACGACCACATTCTCGTCCGCATAGTGATCTACACGGATTCCTCTTTTCCATCCACCAAGTTTCATGAACCATCTATTAAAGCTTTCATAAAGCTCAGGGGCGTTCCACTTGTAACACCACGATTTAGGACTAAGGATATCGTTAAGTAGCGTGTACGGAGAGATACGGTGCTCTGTACAGTACTCGCCGATATTCTTCATCTGTCTTGTCGCCTCAATCCATCTTAATACGAAACGGTTGTGATCCGTTAATTTGAAGCAAATATTATCAGATGTACCTGATGCATGGTCGATAAGTTTTACTTCAGTCCATTGTTCACCGACTACTGATCTATAGTCTAAGCCAGTTTGCAATAACCGAAGATTATACCGACGTTTACCGTCGATAAGATCTTTGACTGATCTAATGAGTTGCTTGATCATCTTTCTTTTCCTCACTCAACGTAAGTTGGATGTTGTTATCATGGTCCAATAAGATATTGCTACCGACGATATCAAACTTCTTAGAGTACAATGAACTACGAATACAATGCACGACTTTGTTAAGATCGACATAACCACGTTGTTGACCATTTACACGAATATCATCAATGATCTTATCTTTAAATAGTTCATTGACCGATTTTGCTCTATCAAGTAACTCTTCCGTAATAAGACTACCAGACGTGATTACTTCGTTTTTACCGTCACCATAAACTGTATCCACGATAACCACAAGTCTATCTCCAGACCACTTCTCAATCTTCACCTTAAGTCCTTTTGACTGTTTGGCATACCAATCCATATAAGCCGATACCAATGGATTTGGTCTCGGGACACATTCTAATGTAAATAGGTCACCTGACCAAGCACAGCCCATACTAAGAAAATAATCCACCGCATGAAATGGCGTGCCAGCACATTGACGATGCAATTGATTGATAGCATCCATCCCATTTGCTTCAATTAGCCATCTGATCGCAAATCTAGTTGAGTTACCCATGCGGATTCTCCCAGACTGAGGCCCTTCTGTTAGACTACTCACGGTGTACTCACAGTACTCACCTGCTTTCATCTTGGTGTAATCATCCTTTACAATAAAGACAGCGTCACCAACTGGCTCCCCCACCTTCACTTCAGTAGGTTCACTTTTACGAAACAATCTACTGATCGATTCTAAAATTGTTTTAAACATGATTCCCTCCTTTAGAAAATCACTTTAGTTGATATTAAATTAAAACTAACATCGTCATATCAAGACACCAATTATCTTAGATACGACATTTGATTTGTCAGCTTCATAAAGATAATATACACTTATAAAATCGATAAAACGGACATAAGCGGAGGGTAGACCGAAGCCTACCCTCGCTATGTCGCTTAACTTATCGTAAAGTAAACTTAACGATTATTTATCAGCAACTAATTTAGCAGCTGAAACGTTACCTAAAGTGATGAATGCTTTTAATACACGAATCACGTAGATAGATAATTCAACTTCACCACGCAACAATTGAACTGGTACGTTGAATAAACGTTGCGCTACTTTGTAGTTGTGTTTTTGTTCAGCAGTGATATCATCTTTAACAGCTGCAACAGTTTTATCCAAAATGTCACGAAGTGCATCGATTGATTTATGGATTTGTTTCGCACCACCGTTATAGAATTTATCTAAAGCGTTAGCTACAGATTTAACTTCTTTCACTAAATCTTCGATTTGTGCTTTAGTTAATGCAGCAAATTCAGCTTTCTCAGGTTTAGCATCGAAATCTTTATGCGCTTTAGTAGAAGTTACGCGGAAGCTATTGATTAGTGCTGCTTCGTCACCTTCTTGGTCTAAGCTTGCATTGTAACCATAAGCAAGAGCGAAATCACCGAATGCGAATTTCACTGAACCACCTTTGTATGCTTTACCGAATACATTATCCGCTAATGCATCTTTAGCATCAAATTTCGCGATCATGCCAGCTAAGATATCAGCAACAACTTTGCCTAATTTATCACTTGTGCTACCATTGATAGCAACAACGCCATCTGAAGCTTCACCGATTGCTTGAGTCATGCCAGTGCCAGCACTTTTAGCGATGTTTTCTAATTTACCGAATGCTTTCACTGCTTCTTGAGCGTCGAATTTTTTACCTTCAACGGCTAATAAAGCGAAAGAAGAAGACCATTTGATTTGTGCATCTTCGCCATCTTTACGATCTTTTAATTTAGCTTCTAATTTAGCTGCATCTTTAACGATACCTGCTGTAGTATTGAAGAAACGTTTCCAGTTAGTTGCGATACGTGCTAATAAGTCAGCAACGAAAGCTTTTAAACCTTCCCACATGCGTTTTAAAGTTTCTTTAAAACCTTCCATTGAGATTACTGGACCGTTTGCAGATTCAGTTGCAACAGTTTCAGTTACTTCTTCAACTACTTCTTCAGGTGCATCAGTTGCATCTAAAGTATTTGCTACGCCAGCTTGTACTAAAGCCGCTTCTTCTGGAGTTGCTTCACCACGTTGTTCGATAGCGTCACCGATTTCAGCAACAACTTCACCGTTGTCGATTGCATCAGTAGTTTCAGCTACGGTTTCAGTATCTTCAACGATTTCTGCTGATTCTAATACTAACGCCGCGAACTCTTCGCTGTAGTCAACTAATTCACCAGTTTCTTGGTCTTCGATAAAACCTTCTGGTGCGTTTTCGATTGCATTTTCTAATGATAATGCTAGGGTTTTCTTAGGTTGATTAACCCAAATACCAACAGTACGTGCCATTATAAATATACCTTAATATGGAATTGTGATTGTATTAGATAGGTGCTTGTATAAGAAGTAAGCACCTATAGATTATTTAACGAATTTACCGCCAACTGACAAGTATTGTTTACTTGATTTAGTGATGCTCATATACATGCGTAAAATCGCTGGAGTCGCGATCGCAGAAGCACCCTGACGGGTTAATTTTTGAACATGCTTGATCATTTCAACCGCGGCAGGATCGCTAGGGTCCATTTCGAGTCCTTGCGTGTCAGTGTAACGTTTTGCTACTTCAGCATCTGACAGTTTAGAGAATTTAATAAATTCTTCTTGAGCACGCTCGTTTGATTTCTTAGCTTCCGGCAAGTGTTTAGCTAAAATCTCGTACACTTTTTCAGCAGCTTTCAAGAAATCATTTTTAGTTAATTTAGTAGACGCTGGAGCATCTGTAACTTCAACAGTATCAGCAGTAATACGTGTATCAACTTTAAGGCTTGATCCCTCACCTTCGAATTTGTTTTCGAGTGAGTAGCCAGCACCACCTAAGGTAGGAATTTTAGAGCGGCCAGAAGATGAATTAGTCGCATCGTAATATTTACCGATTTTACCAACTGAAGCTTCTAAACGTTTATTGAGTTCTTCTGGGTTAATCTGTAAAGTACCAGCTAAAACCATGGCATCTTGCATTTCTGCAAATACAGAAGTATGAGCAATTGATGACTCTAAGATATCATCTGCAGTAAATGATACTTCTTCGCCTGAGTTAATCCATTTACCTTTACCGTCGAATAGGCCAACTAAAACTAATTGTTTAGCTGCATCACCAAGATCGATTTCTTCTTTTTCTGCTTTTTTAACAGTATTAATTGTTTCCATTAATGCTTCTGCGTTTTTAGCAGTAGTATCGAAGAATTGATTGAACCAATAAGTTACTTTGGTAACAATGGCTTTAATTGTTTCTACAATCGCTTTCCAGATTTTTTGAGCTGTTTCTTTAAAACCTTCTAAAGAAACTACTGTCATATCCATACGGTCAGCAGAGCTACCCGCAAAAGATTCCATAGATGGCATTGCTGCATCTAAGAATACGCGTTTGGTTGCGTTTTTAAGTGCGATGTTAGCAAAGAATGCTGCATCTTTCGTTAAGCCACCACGTTCTAGGTAGCTTTCAGTTGCAACGATAAGATCACCGACTTCTTCTTGAGCGGCTTCTAACTCATCAGTTGCTTCATGTAAACCTTCAATTTCAACTAGGTCTTGTTCAAGACTAGAGATACGTACTTGTGCCTCATTTTCGAGTTTCAATTGACGGACTTCAATCGTTGCATCAGCGGATTGACGTACTTCTTCTGTTTGTACGTTTTCTGCAGTATCATCGACGCCTTCCATCGATACTACCTTATTCACCACTTGTTGCACGAATCGTAATTTACGACTCATAATAAAATTTCCTCTTAATTCGTGATGAAGTAACAGTACTATTACTCCATCGGGATTAATTGAGTAAGATTAGCTAATCATACTCCTATCGATTCGCGGGTTCTTCCAGTAAAAAGATAAAAGTATTCAGTAAATCCATAAAGCCATCTTCGTGTTGTAACCAAGATTGGAGTAAATCACTTTCATGATTAACTAAGATCTCGATACACTCATCAGATAGTTTACGGAGGTATGCATCATATTGGCTATCACCAATCGATACGTTTCTTGGTTTAGCTACATCGTCAATACCACTGTTAAATTCCACCAAAGCTTTATAACCTGCTGCTGGGAGTCTGCGACAACCCGTAGAAATAAAACTTAACGTATCATGAAGGAAACGTAAGTGACCATCACGATGCTCGTGTTCTTTTAACATGTCACGGAACCAAGTATCGAGTGTCTCATCTGCTTGGGGTTGTGAAGATGATACTAAGCCTTGGATGTGACGTAGGATGTCTAATCGATCTTTGTTACGGATTTCCTGACGGATTTCTTGATCGAAGTAACGACGTAATAAACCATAGTGATATGAAGCACCTGCATTATCGTCCTTAGTATAGAAACGAAAGCCTCGTGCTGAAGTAAAAGTTGGTTTCATATATTTGCTATTTAGCCTCTTTTTATTTCGACAACCCGATTAAGATGTTTCATATCAATAAAGGGGTACTAACATTACCGTTGTATGAATTGCTCATTATTTCATCACATCAGAAATAACGACATAAAAGATTACCAAAAACCAAATTACTCTACGCACCATAATCGGCAGAATAACTGGCTTCCATATCGGCAATTTTTTTATTTAATTTCTTAAGTGACTCTTGAGCATTGTTAATAACTTGATCCATTTTCGCATTGTCAGCACCATTACGTTTCATGATGTATTGCTGAATACGCAATTCCAACAATTCACGTTCTTGTTTTGCCGCTTCGATGCGATTGTGTCTCCACTCTACAATTTTCATACGAACATGGTAGATTGGGTTTAAAACATACGGTACGAAACCAAGACCTAAACCATCTAGTTTATCACCGTGTACTTTTTGGATCAAATCTAATTCTTCTTTATTTTCCGGTACTTGGATATCTGGGATTTGTTTTACTGCACGGATAAAGTTTTCTTCATCTACACTATAAATACCTAAGATACCTAAGAAGGCTTGCATGTTCATTTCCAACCATTTGATATCACCTTTAGTAAAAGGTTTTTCAGTAGATGGATTTTTCTCGATCTCTTCGTATTCATTCGATACGATATAGATCGCTAAACGACGTGCATAAATAAGGAAGAATTCACTCATTTCAACGAGACGCAATAGGTTAGCTTGTTGATATGAAAGTGCACTACCAATAATATCATCACCGAATGATTTATCAATCAATGACTCAAGGTAGTTTAATCGTTGTCCTAATTGATTTAAGACGTTGTATACAACCAAAATCATGTTATCAGATTTCACCGTGAATTGACGGTTTTTGAAATTGATAGTACGAGAAGACATTACTTTGTCGTTATATGCCTTATTCCATTTACTCATAAATGGATTTGGTTTTGTAAAACCTGCTGACTCATCGATTAAAGATGCATAAACAGGTAGGGTCTTTGTCGCTAATTCATTTTTCAGTACATCAATTTGTTGAGAAACTGTTGATTTACTGAAAGATGGTAAAAAGGTGCGAACAAAGAACGAAAGAGGAGAACCAGGTAATAGTTTCATCTTATTTCTTTTATCCTCTTATTTATATATTAAATATTTGGGGTTTGACCAGCTTGGAAAGCACGTAAGATTTCCATGACGTTTGGACCATTACCTTTCGAAACGGATTTACATTCACCGAATGTTAATTCCATACCACGGTTTTGACCACGGTAATAAATAGTAACAGTTTCATACATGTCATCCACAACCAGTAACATGATAAGACCACTTCTTGCGAAGATATCTTCACGTACTTTGAAATCACTAATGCGACCGCCGACTGCTAACTCAATCTCAGGAAGACTTGCTTTACTGATAATAGAGATAGTTGAAGCAGTAGCGAGAGACGTTTTTTGTGTTAATAAAGTGGAGATTTTATTCGCACGACGTTTCTTCTCAAGCTGTTCAGTGAGTTTAAGTTTGTCTTGTTTAATCAGACGAGCATGATCTGCGATGATGTCATTGCAGAAGATCATATCTGATAAGGTTTCTAACTCACCATCTTTCCAGCGACGGAGGCGATTCCAGAAACTGTTGTTTTGGTTAGCACGTGCGTACATTGATTTCAACATTTCACGGTTAACGGCAACTGGGTTTAAACGAACGGTTACTGGGATAGATGCAGTCGCACCACCGTTTTGGATTTTCACATCAAAGATTTTACCTTGAGCAAGTGTTGGGGCATCAGCCATCCATTCACCTGCACTACCATTCTCAGCAGACTGACCACCATTTTTAACTTTATCATCAGTTTTCATCGGTGTACCATCATCCATGGTTTTAATATTGTCAGCCACTTTACCTTTTACTTTACTAACGATATCACCAAATGATTCAAGTGAAACTACTTTTTTAGCAAAGTTAAATTTAGGGTAATCTAAGAATGATTCCTGTGCAATCCATTCTGCAGTGTCTTTTGCATTTGAGCTCACATTGCGATTGGTATTTAAACGGTCTAATACTTGACGTACTGATACATCACCGATGGTATTCAGTAATGCAACAGCTTGTAAGTAATAGCCGATGTAGATGTTCGTGCAGAACTTCAAAATCTCAGGGGTCACGGCATGATGTGTCAATGTGTCTTCTACCGTAACTAAGATGATATTTTGCGTGGAGCTTGCGAATTCAATTAATGAACCCTCTCCTCGTTCTGAGAGCACATTTGTTGCAAGAGCTGCAACATTAAACAGTGTTTTAACACCATCTTTACTCATCTTCTTTTCCTTACTTCTTATTGTTCTTTTTCTCTAAAGAAGGATAAGTCACTCTTATTTCATCTTCATTATTATATTCACTTCTCATGTCTACGTAGATTATCAATATTAAGAAGTTAGACACATGAAAAAATTTTATATTTCCATTTATCTTAGAATAATGCAGGATAAAGTTAAGTATAACTTATTTCCTCAGTTAAAAATATTATTAGCTAATAACGTTTTTAAAACGTGTTGGTAAAAATAGGATATCACATTTATGGCAAACAACAAAAATGGGAACGATGAAAAACTTAGCATCGTTCGAAGTATCGATGATATCGTAAGGATATCAGGTCGAGGTACGCGTTCTGCTGCTAACCGTGATTTGACCTATGGGTTAAATTTAAGTGGACAGAGCCAACAACTGGTCATCCCGAATCGACAAACGACAGGAATGGTGTTCTTTACTCGGCCTTTACTTAATTTAACATATGGTAATCTCAGTAAGAATAGACGATTCTTTCCATGGCGGGATTGTGCACCAAATAGTACTTTAGGAATATCAAGAGCTTATCTTGATCCATGGAGTAATTACAGTCGATTTGCGGCGAAAAATGCAAATGGGACTTATATGGAAAAAGACTTGCATACATTTGCTTCTCCATTAGTCGATAGTAATAGTGCCTTCATTAATATCTTAACCAATAACTTGATGAGCTTAAGTGGTTGGCCAGATATGCGTGGGGATGCTTTTGTCTCTGATCGTGGGATAAGAAATGAGCAATGGTTCATGTATGATGGTATTGCAGAGATTAATGAAGTTTTCGATATCGATGCCACCTTCAGAAATACGGAGGGGGATACCACACTTCTCATCTTCTTATTATGGCAAATGTACATGAGTGAACTTCGCAACTCTATCGATCCTTATCCGGAGTTTATTGCATGGCGTAGACTTGATTACAATACACGGATCTACGATTTCGTATTGGATTCGAATCGTCAGTACATTGTACATTGGGCAGCAACAGGTGCAAGTGCACCAATGAATACCCCATTTGGTAAGATCTTCGATTACGATTATTCCTCTACGGTTAATCCGGGTATCGATCAATTAAATATCAGTTTTAAATCTGCTTATGCGGATTATAACGACATCATTACGTTATATGAGTTCAATCGTGTAGTAGGGAAATTCAACCCATCACTCCGTCTTTATAATGAGTATGGTGTAAATAATGGTAACTTCAAAAACATTACGGATGACTTGATTGATAATATTCCTTTTGCTAATAAAGGAAACAATAATACACCGAATGCACCTTACGTGAAGTTATTACCAAATGAAAAACTGAAAGCAAACTATCGTGCTTATCCCTTAATCAATCTCTATACTAAAGAAATGGAGTGGTGGGTAAGACGTGAAGACTTCATGAAATACGTCATCGATGTCAACTTCAAAAATGAAGATCTCAATAATCCATCCGAACAATTAACTCGTGATGTGCGTGATTATTATAATGACACACGTAAGAGATAGGAAACAAATAACAAATGAGTACAAATTACGAAAAGTTAGAGGATAACGTTTCTGATGCGTATCTTCTTAATCGCCAAAAATGGGCGACAACTTTAGAGAATGCAAAACGCAATCCTGCTTTAATGATCAAAGCGGGTCTCGATTATCTTTCTGATGAAACAGAAGGACGGTTGGATTTCGTTGATGCGTCTAACCCGGCGACTTTATTAATGGAGTTTAGCTCAACATTAGCGGCGAATAACTTCCGTTACTTTAAAGCAGCCGATAAGAAACATTATCCGGCATTAGCGACTCGTATGGAAGATTTATATCCGCATATGAGTTTGACTTTATATGAAGGGATGTATACGGTACCAACACGAGCTAAATTTGTTTTAGGCTATCGTGTTGTGGATATTTTGAAATTGGCTGAAAGAAGTGATATCGATGGCATCCGTAAGATCATGATTCCACGTGGTACCTTATTACAAGTAGATGGTACGGATTTCACGACTTTACATCCGATTGAAATTCGAGTCAATGATTTTGATGCGATTCAGGTCGTTTATAATACGGATCGTTTAGATCATCTTGAAACCATTAGTTCTAACATCTTGAACTACTGGTATCGTAAAGATACAGCCATTAATCCAGAAGATACTCATGAAGAATGGCTGATGATTGAAGTGCCTGTATTACAGGTGACATTAAGCTACCACAAATTCGGTTTAACGCACTTAGCTGAACCATTTAACCAAATTATTCCATTTGCGCACAAGTTTGTAAAAGCACGTGTTTATTTGGTCAAAGAAGATGGTAGTGAAACAGAACTGAAAACCACGATGAGTAATCTGGTTTATGATCCAACCACACCTACGGCTGTTCTATCGGTATTAGATGATAATAACTTGCGTGTTCATTTACCACTTATTTATTATACTTCTGAGCAGATCAAACAAGCCCAAGTGAAAGTAGAGTTATATACTTCATTAGGTGAGGTGCGTATTAATACGGAACACTTAAGTCAACAAAACGGTGTCGGCGTTAACTATAATAGTGACGACTACACACCGAAAGAAAGTTTCTACGTAGCACCACTTGAGCACATGGATACCGTTTGCTATGCGATCAGTGATACGGCAGGTGGTCGCGATGCAGTGGATTTCTCTACGATGAAACGTTGGGTAATTAATGCTGGTCGTTATGAAGGTGAAACCATTACTCATGCTAACTTGCGTGTGAATGGTGAGATCTTAGGGTATAACATCGTAACGGATGTCGACCACTTAACTAACCGTATCTTCCAAGCAACACGTGAAATTGAACCGAGTCCAGATGGTGACTTTAAACGTGGGGTGGGCTGTTCAATTGAATCTGTTCCATTCAAGATGGCTGATCTTGAGAAACACGACTTCGTTAATAGTCACGGTCATCGTTTAACATTGTTACCTGATGCTTTATTTAAAACCGTTGGTGGTGTAACGACTTTATTATACGATAGTGAGATCCCAACACTGAAAAGTGAAGGCACCATTGATAGCTATATCCAACGCATTAATACTTTGGAGTATATCAAGACACCATTCCATTATTGCTTTGATGCGAGTCGTACTTCATTTGAAGTGAGACCTTATTACATGATGGACCCAACTTACATGAGTCAATCATTTATCCAAAGCAATAACAAGACTGACTTGTTAATGGCAGTAGATAAGATTACGGTCCATTATCGTGATCATGGTTATACGATTCGTATTGTCACACGTAGTAATAAAGAGTTAAAACAACTCGATCCTGAAAACTTGTTCATGCAGTTGGCTTATATCCCACCTGAACAAATTGACTATGCTTACTTAAATGGTGAGTGGGTAGGGAATGAAGATAAGAACCCAGTATTTGAGTTCCATATCAAAACCACGTTTGACTTCAACAGTAATCACCAATTGATGTTAAATAACTTTAATATCTTAACTCGTGAGAAACGTGTATTGCCTTGTCAGTTAAAACAAGATTTCCGTGTGATCATGGGTGCGTATGATTATCCGAAGGGTGTCGATGATGATATCGAGATCAACCAACGTGCTGGTACTTTTTTATTAGAACGTGATCGTACTTATACAGTGATTGCAGAAAATGAGATTGGGATTCGTTTTGGGGATAACTTAAAGAACTTATGGCATAATACCCGTACAACTTTAAGTACCATTGAGTTTGAGGAATATGAAGAAGACGTTCCTTTGACTTACAATGCGGATGTGCCTGTTATCGATACCGCAACAGGACTACCGAAATACACCATGCAAAATGGTCGTATGGTCTTTGAACTTGCCCATCAGCGTGGTGATATCATCTATAACTCAGAGGGTCAGCCTTTACTGAAACATCGCGCAGGTGATGTGAAGCTTGATGAGAAAGGTGAACCTGTACAGAAATCACCAAAACAAACGTTGCGTATCGTGGATATTTTCTTCTATGATGGGATCTACCACTTTAGTAACCATGAAGATGATTTAGCTTACATCAAAACGATTCCTCGTTTAATCGTAAACTGGTTAGAAACTGATATCGACAGAATGAAACGTAACTTACTTGAACACAGTGAGCTTTACTTCATGCCTAAACGGACGATGGGTTATATTAACATCATCGCCGAAAACGGTATCGAACGTTCAATCTTCAACCGCCTACCATTTAAAGTTAAATATTATTTAGCCGATAAAGTATGGCGTAATGAAACCTTAAAAGAGTCTATCCGTAAGATGACTTATGAAGTAATCAATGAAATGCTCACTAACCGTACGGTAAGTAAAGATATCATTGAGAATGCATTGCGTGTACGTGGTGGGGTCGAGAATATCCTGGGTGTGAATATCATGGATATGGGTCTTGGTGGGGATGTGAATACCTTTACCATGGTCGATGAAGGTTCTCAATGTAGTGTGAGACGTAAGATCTCGTTAACGGAAGATAACCATTTACGTGTTCGTGAGGATATCGAAATTATCTTTGTTAACCACGATAAACGAATTGGTAAATAATCTTCATTTCTTAAAAGGAATAAACTAAACATGATTAGTAAATATAACTACATCAAAGTGGCGATGGAATGTGCTTCTGACACCATCGATGCAGCACAAGCTGCCGTGATGGATGCACAAGGTTCACGTATTAAAGGTGAATTGATTGCATCTCATGCTTTCGTGGGTCAATTGCTTGATTCAGTCCGTCAGCATGAAGGCATGAATGAACCTGAAACTGAGATGTTACTTCAAGCAGTACAACCCGTTATTGATAAACACCAATTAGAAATCGAAGCACCTGCTATCGAATCTTTAGTAGGTACTAATAACGCATTGACATTCTGCCGTCATGTAGAAACTGCGCTGATGGAAAAGATCAAGTCTTTTAAATAAAAAAAAAGATTTGGATAAAAGATGGGGGACTCAATTGAGTCCTCCTTTTTATGTTGTTAATAGTTGCGTTCCACTGTAGTAACATCCCACCAGTCATCCCCTGGATTACGGCGATACATGATAATCTCATGGCTGCGCCAATCACAGTCGTCATCAATTACTACTAGACAGCTATCCTCTAACATGTCTAATAATTCGCTTCTTAAGTGAGTCGCCTCTATGATGCTATCTTCGATATGGTTGCAGCCATCAGTAGCTACGCCATCTAGACCGCTTACACGACTATTGCTGCCGATGCGCATGAAGCAGCGACGGTTACCTACACTGCTGTCATGTGTAGTTGGTTCGAATGTCATTACTACTTTACCTAGTTGGTCAGTGGTAATCTTTTGACGATACGCAGTATCGTTATCTTCGTAGTCGCTATCTACGACTGCTTTGAATTGTTCTTCTACGTATTTTACTAATTCCTCGGATGTTAAATTTAAGATGCTCATATAAATCTCCCATTAGATTCTAATTATGATAGTTAATGTAATGTGGAGGTATTGCTCACCTCCACAACTTTATTTATCTCTCGTACAATTGACGATAGACGTTATCCACCAGCTTATAATGCCAGTGACAGAGCTGATATTCATATCTGGTGAAATCACCGCGTTCACGCGCGATAATATACTTAACACTGTCTTTGAGCCAGTGGTAGTAAAAATCGGTTGGTTTTAGTGATTTAACAAAAATCGCAAGTAATGCGGACCTGTGACGTAAAATCATGGTTTACTCCTTGATTTGTTACATTAATAATAAGAGGGATTGTTCGCGCAATCCCTCACTTTGTGTCGCATCAATCACTACTTTGCAATTTCATATTTTTTCCTTTTAAGATAAATCGAATTACTTCTATTATCTCAATTAGATTATATATACTTATAAAAATGATAGAAAGGGTTTTAGTGAACACAAGTAAGGAACCACCCTAAAGTGATTCCACTGTGTTATTTATCATTATATCGCATTCTGACTAGCATTGCGTTCCATCTTTCATCAGTTACACTTTTACGTGTAAATACTCGCATTTCTATTCCCGTCCAATCCGTATTATCATAGAAACAAACAAAAGTATCATTTGCGATCAAATCCGCAAGCTCATCATTGCTGTGCGTCGGTTTGATATCAGTTGGTACAATGTCTAAGCTACCCGCAGAAATCCCTTCTCTGGCGTTTACACGCGCATTTCCGACACGTAACCAACGTGATCTTGATCCCATCACAAAATCACCCTGATATGGCATATAGTTCAGTGCGAGATTAACAAGGCATAATGTACTCATATCCGTGCAAATAGCGCGGTTATAATCATCTTGTTTATCTTTTACTAGTTCAAAGATCTCATCTGCTCTTTTAATCAATTCTTCTTGGGTATAATCTCTCATTTATTCCGTTCTCCTTCATTAGCAACAAAAGTAAGAGGCTATCATAGGATAGCCTCTCGATTATGTCACATCAGACTAGACAAGGAAGTTACCTTGTACTTTAGCTGATTTCATTGATTGGAATTTACGATCGTAGTATTGTACGAGACGAGCATAAGCTACAGTGTCTTGTAAAATATCTTTGATCTCAAATAAACTCCAACGTTGGTTAGTTTCAGGATCACCCATAGAAGCGAACACGTTGAACACTTCTAACAATGCTTCACGATCATCTTTCGTTAAATCTGCATCAGTTGCATATTGTAAGAAGCGAGCACGGTTGTCCATTGAGAATAGACTATCTTTATAGGTATAGAAGAAGTCTACTGCTGCATCCATTGCATCCATGTATACGTCAACATCAGGATATTTTAAGATATCCATTAGGTCACCGTATAAACGGATTTGCCATGATAAACCAATTGCTGGTGGTGTACGGTTAACCGGTTGCATCACGTTAGCATATTGACGGAAGTTATATACTTTCAAATTGGTGAAAGTAAAGTCACGACCTGAGTCAGCATGTGGATCGTTTGGATCAACATGAGTATTACCAGTATTTGCACCAGTGTTATCTTCAGCTTTAGGCTCAGGGATTACATCTAAGTAAACTGAAGCTGAACGTACAGGTTGACGAACACCATCAGATACTTCAACGTAATAGTGACCTGCATCAGATGCTTTAAGATCAGCAATCGATAATACGGATAACTGTTGAGCTGGAAGTAATGCTGGTTGACCACCGTTTGGTGTACGGAACCATTGATATACAGTATTCTCGCCGAGGTTAGTTACAGTTGCCACTAATTGGAAGCTACCACCGAATGGACGTTGTACGTTACCAGATAGGTCTAATGTTACAGCCATTGGTTGTAATACTTCTTTCTCAGTTACAGTCACTTGAGTAATAAGTTTCTCAACTTTCTTATCGAAACGTGTTGCGACTAAGTAGTAGTTACCTGCATCAGTTAATGCTAATGGAGAAATGTACAAGCTTGATGTAGTATTACCTACCACCGGTACACGAACACCTGATACTTCACGTTCCCATTTTAAGGTTAAGTTACTATCATTTGGTGTTACCACTGCAGTCACATTTAACTCACCATCCACTTTAAGATCTTTAATACGATCTTCTTGTGAACTTTCAATAGTAATGTCTTTATAACGTAAGTTAGAGATCACTGCTGTTTTAGAGGTTAATTGTGAACCATTTACGATTGCAGATAAGTAGAACTGTTTACCGTGTTCTGGAGAGATCACGATGTTCAAGGTATCTGTATTTTGACCATCGATTGCAACAGCGATACCTTCTTTAATTTGGTACCATTGGCAAGAAGTTAAGGTCGCACCGGATTGAGTTACTGCATGAATCTCAAGAGTTTCACCTTCAGTGATGTCACCGATGTTGGTTTGAGATAACTCAATGCTGAATGTACCTTCAGTATCATTACCTGGAGTTGGTGTAGCTGGTGTAACCGGTGCTGGAGATACTGGATCTGCAGGAGCAGGTTGGTTTTCACCCGTACCTGGTGTAGGTACGACTGGAGCCGGCTGTGTTTCATGGCTTTCAGGTGGAGTCACTGTCGCGTCACCATTATTACCTGGAACAACTGGTGCTGGATCTGTTGTATGATCACCATTGTTTTCTGGTGGTGTTACAGGATCAGCTGGATGTGTGTCATTGTTAGCTGGTGGGTTTATAGTAGTATCACCATCAGTATGACCTGGGTCAGCCGGAGTAGGTTCAGTAGTGTGAGTGTTGTCTTCACTTCCGGTACCTGCGTGGCCAGTGTCTGCATTTGAGTCATTGTGACCGGTTTCAGTGTTTCCTGTATTTGCATCTTCACCAGTGTGAGTTGTATCTTCTCCAACTGGTTTATGTTCGGTATCACCCGCATGGCTATCCTCACTGGATGGTGGCACAACTGGTTGATTAGTGTGCACATCTTCAGACGGTGGAGCAACTGGTTGGTCAGCATGAGCATCACCTGTACTAGGTTGTTCAGTATGAGTACCCTCATTGTTCACTGGTGTTTCAGTGTGAGTTTCAGTCGTAGCTGGTTTTTCTTCAGGTAAAGAAGCTAAGCCACGTAGAGAGTCAACTGGTTCATCCATTGCTGGTAACGCAGATTCAATACCTAAACCAGAGATTTCGACAGTATCGATCTTACCGTAGTTACTGAAATCATTTGCAATCATATCTGCAACTTTAGCTGCCGCATCTTCGCTATATACCGAGTCAGCTTTCACAGCGATAGAACGCATGAATGGATTAACGCGGTTAACAATTTCTTCACCGCTTAGATCACCAGAACGCTCTGACCATAATGCCATTACGACACCCGCTACATTTTTAACGTTTTCTACAGTGTGATCACGACTGTTATCACTGAATTGATTCAATGACCAGTTTTTGAGTGCATCACGTGCGGCCCAGTTAGCATCGCCTTTATATTTATCTTTATCACCAGTTGGTGCATTATAGCAGTAGTAGCTGTTAGCGTTGTATACAGGTTTACCTGTAGCCATGATTTGCGCTAATGTAGCACGGTCTGCTTTGTGTTGCCAGAAGAAGAAACCATCTACGAACTCAGCAATTTCATTTACGTTGTCTGAGCTTACTGCATCGTTCCAAATAAAGATTTTACCTTGTTGACCGAATGATTCAACTGAGCGTAATGTATCTTTGATTGATTTGAAGAATTGGATTAAACCAATTTTATCATAACCTTCAATCTCATCACCACCTACGTGGAATACAGTTACACCTGTACCCAATAATTCAGTTAGGATTGGTGCTAATGCATCAGCTGCTTCTTTAGTTTGTTTTAAGTGGCTACGTCCACCTACTACAGATGGGTTAGTGCCATTGAAGTAGCGAAGTAAAGCTGCAGCATGAGATGGCATGCCGACTTTAAGACCCACTGAGAATTTGGTGTCTTGATATGCATCAACGATACCTTTCACTTCTTCTTTAGTGAGGTATGCGCCCACTTTATCGTTGTGATCACCTAATGCATTTAATTTAACTGCAAAAGTTTCATTATCACCAACATGTAAAATTGCACCACGGTAACCTGCACGTTTCGCATTTTCTACGAAGCGTTTGATTGCAGCTACGGTGTATTTTTTACGTGCAAGGTCGATCATCGCATAGTTTTCAGCATGATCGAATACTGGCAATGCTTTTGGTTGCGCTGGTGCTGGAGATGGAGTTACAGTAGTATCACCAACTGGAGCCGCTGGCACAGGTTGTTCGGTATGTTCACCTGCAGTTGGCTGACCACCTTCATGAGTTTCAGCAGCTGGTTCACCAGTGTGGGTTTCACTACCGTGATTTTCTCCGGTGTGAGTTTCAGTTGCATGAGTATCTTCTACATGATCAGCACTGTGATCTTCAGATGCTACAGGTGCCGCTGGTGTGAAATCAGATGCTTCTACTGTTACCGCATCAGAAGTGATACTACGACGTGCTTTACCACGACGGATATCTGCTTGTGCTTTAACTGTATAGCTACCTTCTTTACCTGCTTCTAATACGAGCTCAGCTTTATTTGTGCTTTGCTCTACTTCTGCACCATCTTTATACCAGGTGAAAGTTTTATCTTCAAAGCGTGATTCTACAGTAGCACGTAATACTACAGTAGTACCAGAGACAGTTTTAGCGATTGTTGCTTTTAATGCTGGTGTTTCACCTGGTTCTACTACAGTGATAGTCACTGGATCAGATTCTGCAGTTGCATTATCACCACCTTCTACAGATGAAGTTAATTTCACCTTGTAAGTTTCAGTAGGACTAATCTCCGCAGTACCATCTACGACTAATACATCTGGGATAGTATCGCCAGTGTCATCAGAGAAGGCAGATGAAATTACTTTACCCGTACTGTCCACTAATTGAAGTGTTAAGTTGGTAAAGTTAGTAACCGGTTGTTCATCTTTGGTTACTGTGACACCAATGTAACCTTTATCATCTTTTGGTAATGATAAAGCCAAACTGTCTAGTGTAAGTTTGTAATTTGGCATTTATTTTTCCTTCGAAGTTTAATTTGTTTTTGTTTAACGTAACGTTGTTTGTGGTAAACACCTATTAACATATTAAGCGATAATAAGGTCTACCACATAAGCTTTTTGTCGAGAAACTCTAGGAAATTGCTTCTTCCAAGATGAGTTTTTTCGTATCTCCAGAAGTACCGTGCATCGATTTCATGAAACGTGTATTCATCACAGAACCCACCATCGCACCGTAGGATGCTAGTGATTGTTCATAACCACGCATCTTCTCACCAAAACACTTACTACAGTAACCACGACCACCTTCACCTGCTAGGCAGAATGCTGGAGAACGACAGATAACCGTTTTACCGACGTAGCTATTGATATTGTCTTCTGTTAATAAGACGAGTTTACTCCCTTCGATAATATACGTCCCAATGAAAGCAGAGGCTTTAATATTTGGACTGATATATTTCGGGATACCTAATTTCGTTCCGCAATCTTCTTTAATGATCTCAGAGGCACCATAAATACGATAAATGAATTTAACAGATTCTCCACCTAATGCAGTCGCTGCACCACGGTTAAATGAACCTTCACGGGCACCATCGATCATCGCTGGGATATCGGCCTGATTAAGCTCACCATTTAATGCACCTTTAATAAGGACTGCAGGTTTCGTATCATCCATGCGTTTTTGAAGACCTTGCATGATGTGCAATTTCTTACGAGACACGTTAAAAGATTTACCTTTGATATAGAACCCTTTATTTGGGTCTTGATTAATAAAGTCTTTATCATGTTGGATAAGTTCTTTTTCAATCTTAATGATGGTTGCAGGATCATCAAGGTGATCTTTATATTTCTCAAAGAGTTGGGCTTTAAGTTCTTCTGTACCTGGTGCTTGCTGAACGGTAAACTCCGTTGCAGAAGGGCTATTAATAATCGTAAAGCCAGATAGAGATGCCATCGCATTTAACATCTTCTTAAACTGATGGACGTAGATCTTATCCTTTTCTTCTTGTTCGGTCGGAACATCATCGACCACATGAGAAGAAAGTTTCTGCGCAATCTTACCAACGGAAATATTCGGCCCTTTCTCAAATGGATGTTTTGCACCAATTGTATCCATGAAACAATACCAGTTCACAAATACCGTACCTGGTGTAGTCTCAATGAAAGGTTCAGTAACACTATCGATATCATCAGGTGTCACTTTAATGGTTTCGTCGACGTAAAGCAGTGGTTCAGTACGCCCTTCAATTGGAATTGGTTTACCATTAAATAAGATAAGGGTTAATTCCTTTTCTGTTGGATCAGTATCTGACTCATCCATCTCAAGGTTGAAATCTGAGGTCATGAATCCTACGTAACCATTGGCGTCATAGAGGCGACCTTTATAGTGCTTCCCTTCACCTGGTTTTGGTAATGTAGTCACCATGAAAACAGATAGCACCCATTCCCGATAAGGATAGGCATGTCTGACTGCTTCCAAGAAATAATCAACATTATTCATCTTTATTCATTACCCTTGTTGTTCAAGTTGTTTTAAGATCGTCATGCAAGATTGGACGAAGTTACGAAGTTTATCCTGATCATCAATGATATCATAATCAGGTACCCCGCTATAATCGATCTCTGCTTCGCTATGCATCGATTTCACTGCAGCGAATAGATATACATAGGTACAAGCATAAAATAGCACTGTGCGCTGATTTAAGCCGTTAATAAGCTCGTATAACGCTTCATTAAGATAATCTTCATATTCGCCACTATCGGTGATGTTAGTAAAGAAATCACGAAGTACTTGTTTTAACGATTTACGATTGACACCTTGTGGTAATTGGATACCATAAGTGTTAAGGGTTTTCTCGTATCCCTGAATGAATTTGAGTTTCGCTTGGTTTTCCTCACGAAGATCTTCTTCATCTAATTCTTGTTGTTTTAATACCACTTCTTTGATATTCGCACGGATAGTATCCATGAATGTAGCGAAGACTTCTTTTAATAAAGGAAGCACTTCTTCAACTTGGATATTTGGATAAAGAAGATGAACAAATTCACCAAAGAGCTCATTGTTACTATTACCGAGTTCTAGGAACTGGTTGATTGCCATCGGATCTTCGTACGTATCAATCGTCATTGCCGTACGGAAGATGGCAAGTAAGATCTCAAACTTACTACTATCGATAGGGGTCTCAATTAAAATCCCATATTCTTGGATTGCAGTGATGCAGTTATCGATCAAGTAAGCTTGAGCTTGTGATACCATATCGACAGTATCAAGTTGGTCTACTTGTGAAAGTAGGTTATCATTGAAGAGGTTCATGCCCTCATCAGTATTGTAGTGGTTAACCAATAAGAGTTCTGCTTCTTCAAATAAAGCTTGAGCTTCAGGAAGCATAACCGTTGATAACCACTGACTAAATAAAGGATGCTTATATGGATGTAGCATGGTTTATTCCTTTCTTATTTATCTGGATAGTTACAAATATGGACGAAAATATGTTTTAAATGAAAAACACCTTATTCACAAAGCGTGTATGAACAATGTAGCAATATGTTGCCATTAGACGCTTTATTATCCCTAAACAATACTTATATAGGAGTATTACTCATATGGCTCGAAATAAAAAAGCCCGTAAAGCGAAAGCTCGTCCGTTATCAAATCGTGCTAAAGAAGCGGTGAGTTTGATTAACACACTAAAAGAGACGTTAGATAATTTAACGAAACAGCAATTAAATCTTGCTTCCTCTGACCAACTTCAACGTTGGGTGGGGTTATTTGCTGGTGCTTATCTTTTAGATGAAAACAGTGAAGTGAGAAAACGTATCTTAGGTGAGAACCCAGTTAAGATCAACTTCAGTCAAGAAGACTTTGAAGATGCACATCTTAATCTTTATGCGTTCCGTTTCTCTCGTATGGAAACTGTGACCAAACTCAACGAGTTTTATCGTACTATTCCACATGAGCTAAAAGCATTAATGGATACGATTGTTAATGTAATTAAGGCTTATCGCCGTAAAGAAAATACTACAGATACCTTAAATGAGCATACCTTGTTTGAATGGGGTGCAACATTGACTGAGATATTCGGTAAGTGTGATCCGATCGTAGAGGCATCAGTTGAGATGGGTCTTAAAGTTCAAGACTTCTTCGATGATCTTAAAGATATCTACGGTGAAGAGTGGTATCAGTTTGCTAACAAACAAACTAAAGCCATTGCTTCCGATGAAGAAAAACGTAAGATCGATTATCTTAATGAACTCGAACAAGCATGGATCAATGAAGTACTCCCTTACTGGCGTGAACACGAGAAAGAGTTTAACGACCGTCTCATTAAGATGGCAGAAGAATATGAAGCGGAGAAAGCTAAACTTGCTGAACAAGTTGAACAAGAGCGCGCAGAAAAACTTGCTGCTGTAAATGAAGGATCTGATGAAAATGTAATCGATGTAGATGAACCTGTTACTGAAGATGAGGTAACGGAAGTTCACTCTGGTGATGCGGAGTAATAATAATGGCAGATTTATATGATGAAAACAATGAAGATGTAGCAGTGGCTCCTCCAACAGAGGAAAAACCTACACCTAAGAAACGTGCTACTCGTAAGAAACCACAGGTAGTAAACCCAGTAGAAGATACTGAAGCTACTGAAGAAGTAGCAGTAGAAAAACCTGCTACTGAAGAAGTTAATCCAGGTATTACGGAAGAAACTACGGATGAAGAAATGACTGCTAATGAAGCAGCCGAAGAAATCCTTGCTCAGTCTGGTTTTAATATCGAAGTCCCTGATGTTGGTCACGATCTTGAAAGTGATGACATTCCTGACTTTGATTATGGTTATAAAAATACCATGACTGAAGAGAACTTGAATGTTGATCTGAAAAAACTCTTTACAGGTGATCGCATTAAAAGTACTAACCCAACTATCTTCTTAAGTAATGGTGGGATGCGTAGTATCGGTGAGAAAGTATTAGCTCAACCGAATCCTTTAATCTTTGGTGAACGTGCACCTCAGAACATGAAAGAATTGGATTGGATTAATAACTACCGATACGCAACGGTTATTTCTATGGTTCGCTATGATCAGTATCGTTATTTAAATAATGACAATACAGCGAAATGGCGTAATGGATTAACTTTACCAAACGGTAAGCCTCGTGGTATTCGTAGTCCATCCCCAACGTTAGACAGAGCGAAGACAAGTCAGTCTGCTGCGACTAACCTATTTAAGTCTGTATTGAACATTGGTAAAGACATTGATCTCTTCTTATACCACAGTGGTTTTAGTGTAAAACTTCATGCACCAAGTTTATCTCAGTTCATGATGGTTGATCGTAAGATCAGTCAAGATAACGTAGAACTTGGCCGTAAGACTCACGGGTTAATTGCTTCTGCGGATACGACTTATGCTCAACGTGCAATTATGGATCTTTTCTATGATTGTTTATTTGAGACTTCGATTGGTGTAATGGATCGCAATGAATTACAACATGCGATTAGTGTATTGGATATCCCAGTGATTGCTTGGGTATTGGCTTGTGCGAAATATCCTACTGGCTTTAACTTAGCGATGAGCTGTTTAGCAAATCCTAATACCTGTCAGCATAGTTGGTATAGTATCATCGATCCACGTCAGATGTATTTAGTTGATGAAAACAAATTAACTGAACGCCAACGTCAGATTGCTTCGATCATGCGTAAACAAACGCCTGAGGAATATGAAGATTACTGGAGTGAGTTCCATTACGATGGTGCTGAATTCATTAAGTTCCCAGTAAAAGACGAAGGTCGTGAAGTCATGATCGAACTCGCTAATGCACCAGTTGATCATGCATTCCAATCTGCAGATAAATGGATTAAAGCCATTACTACTCAAGTAGAGACTGGTTTTGGTTTACCATTAGTCGGCAAAGAGCGCGCAACGTATATCCTCGAACAAGCGAAAGCTACTACTTGTTTAAAATATGCGCATTTTGTTAACCGTATCATCGTAAAAGATCTTGATACAGAAGAAAGTGTTGAGATCACCGATGAGAAAGAAATCTTTGGTGCTTTAGTGGATATCAGTAATGATGAGTTACTCACTAACGTATTTATGAATGGTGTTAACAAGTTTATCAACCGCGCAACGAATACGATCATTGCGATTCCAAATGTACCATGTCCTGAGTGTGGTGGTTATCATGAAACCGATAAGGTGGAAGAAGTAGGTCGACATGTTGTACCTATCGATCCAGTATCGGTTTTTACGACCCTCTGCCAGCAACAGACAGCGCGTTATCAAAGCGAAGCAGAGGCGATCCTGCAGTCTATGACTCCGGCTTCTTCGAACGATACATCGAACGAGTCGAACTCGAAGGAAGAGTCTTAGTCGATCCTCCGGTCGATAATTTAGTGAAGATGTTAAGTTATCGACCTGCTTTGGATAATCCTAATCATAATGAAATGGAGACGGTGTTATCGTTGGATAGTATTCCTAAGGAAGATTTGGATGACCCGTTTTTCATACACTATCTATTGAATGAAGCTTATGATTTATCTTACGGGATATACGATGGATACCTTGATCCCCATCTGAGAGACCAGTTTGGAAAGATAGGTGTTCATCCTAAAGAGGAAGTTACGAGTGGTAGTCTGATGGATAGATGGCTTAAACACTTTACTCAGTATGGCATGGCTGAACTATTTGGCTTGTCATTTATGGAGTTTATTAGTGCAGATGTCCTGACTTGTGTTAACATGTTAGAGACAGCAAAAGAAGCGATGAAGATTAAGAAGAAACTCTACCAAGAGTTGGAGAGTCCAAAAGGATCAAAAAAAGATAGCGGTAAAAAAGAGGGGTAGCAAATGCTACCCCTTACTTTTGTCCGTTTATTAAAGTTCCAAGAACTTACAGTAGTTATCGACATTAGCGACAATATACTCGATATCCCGCATATCAATACGACAGTTTTGGCGTAGAATATCAGTAAGATTATTACCTCTTGCTGTTACCATGATACCACTGTAATCCGAGAACGATACATTATAACGATAGTCGTTATCTTTAGGTTGTTTTACCCGAATTACCAGTGGTGTATAAGCATCTTCAGATGCAAGTTTAGCTTGAAGCTCTGACTGAACTTTAATACGAGCGCACTGAGTGGGCTCAAACCAACTCATCTCAAATCGATATGATTTAAGATTACCCATGTCATCACGTAGATAGTTAAGTAGATTATCGCAGAAATCACGCACTGATTCAGATAAACCAATGCGGGCAATAGCATACTCATGTGATTCACCAGATCGACAATTTGTGAACTTATTTACTGAAATGTTTTCTCTGTTTGTAATATCATAACGATACTCCACTTTAGTCTTGAAATCTTTAAACTCAACTACCGTATCATCCATGCGGTTGATCAAGAATCGATCATTAATGTTAGTGAATAAGTGTCTTACAGCCATATTAAACCCCATATTAATAATCGATGTATTCTTGATAAGCACGAAGTTGTTTTACGATAAGCTTAATTTGATTTGCATCGAGTAAAGCGTTATTGTTTAACACTTCCATGACATTATAACCACTCGAAGTGATCTTATCATGATACCCATAGCCATAGACAAGTTCATAGTGGCATTCGCCACCTGGATCTTTTGAGACTAGGATAGTAAATGGATAGTAATTCGGTCCACTACATAAACCCTTTTGAAGCTCAGACTGAACCACCATACTAAATGACTTAGATTTACGCATGTGTTTGAACTCAACGCAAAGCGATGTCATATCACCCGTATTACCGATTGTCTTCATGTGATTTTCGAAAGCTTCAATGAAGGCACAGACATGCTCTTCAAGCTTATCTGCACGACGACTCTTCGTAATGGTCTCACCACGTAGACCATCGATTACCACACCATGTTCATGACGATTATCATCGTAGGAACGATAAGTGTATTCGCGTTCTGTGAGGTAATCGTAAAAAGTCATCCCACTGCCACCTGCAGAACGAATTAAGAATGTTCCATTAATAACGGAGAACGGGCTATTCTCTGAATTGATTTGTTTATATGACATATGCACCTCCTATTTAGTGCTTAATAAATTCTTCGAGTTGTTCAGCTTGAATACGTGGTAAGGTAATACTGATTGTTACATCACCATCAGCGTTTTTCTCAAACTTATAGTGACTTGCCATGTCGAAGAAAGATTTATTTTCTTCTGGCTTTTTCGCCTTAAGTTCGATTGTATTGTTAAGGTTAGACGTAATCTGATTGGACTGACTAACCAGACTTTTAGCATCGCTGATGCCAACGAATTTAACTGCTGGCCCTGGGTTATCTGCACTAACAATCTCAGTTTTATTATTGATACCACCGATGATATTAGAAAGGATAGTCTGGAGTGTTGACTTCTTACCTTCATCACCAGACATTCTTCTACCATACTGACTGATAATTTGCTTACAGATTCCAGTAAAGCCTTTATCTACCATGTGATTGTACTTTTTAGCGATACCATCATCACCGCTTTCATAATAAATATCCTCGATCCATCTTAAGTATCTAATGAAACCAATCGAGTCTTTAATGTAGGCACCTTGTATCTTCAATAAGTCATCTTCGATACTTGTCATATGGCGTAATGCACCATCAGCATCACAAGGACCAAAGAACTCTAACTCAAAGTTACAGAAAAACAATGGTAACGCGTTATCCGTATCCTTATCCAAGCAAGCTACATTATAGAACGCTGCTACACTGTTAGCCAATATAACACCATTGTGTTCTGGTTTAACAATAAGTGGAATCGTCATGTTAGTTTGTTTACGGTATTGCTCAGCAAAGTACACCGCAGCAAACAAATTACGATAACGGATATTAACTGAGTTGATGATAGCCAATCCAGATTCAGATTCACTACCTTTATCATGGTCAGAATGATTGGTGTCGATCTGATGTGAATAAGGATCTTCACCATCTGGTTTGCTGACCTCTACAGCAATATGATTTACATTGTGGTTGAATGTGACGAGCATGCATTCATCGGTTAAACTATTAACCAACTTATAACTTGCTTGTTTCTCGTTGTATCCAAGATCATCAAGTTCCATTGTCCAATTCCCAACGATTTCATCAAGATTTGGATACGGGGATTTCTCAGGGCTTAGATCCATTTCTTCATCCTTATCATCTTCAAGTGGTTTAACACTATAACGTGCATCAAATACCCCTGGAGTCATTTCACAGAAGTCATGATAGGCACTCATAATGAATTTATAGAGCGCATGGTTATTGGTGATAATCCCTCCAAGTTCACTGATGTCATCAAATAGACGAGAATCGAGTACTTCACCATATGCATTTGTTACCTTGAACACTTTAAATGTTTTATCGATACAGAATGAAACGAAATCATTGGATTCATCTTCCATTAATACTGTAGCACGAGCACCATTCGTATTAACATGGAGACGGTTAGCAATACGTAAGACATCCTGACTATCATCATCGACACAAATCGCTATTGGTAAGTAGTTGTTAGCTGGGTCTTTCTCTTCCCCCGTTAGCATCCAACTATATAAGCCAATTGCAATGCGAGCAATCGTCATTGGGATTTTACCATCGCGTTTGATTTCACGATAAAGCATCGTTGCTAGTTCATTATCACTTTTACCTGAGGTTAACGAAATAGCAAATTCGAATGTCGTTCTAGTATCCCAGTTACCATTGTGAACAATAGTGGTTTTTGGTACTTTCGTTTCATGGGCAACGCACATCTCGATACTATAGCTATCATTTTCTTTATCGTTGATTAGGGTCACCTTACTATAATGCGGTCCTACGTCCACATGCCCCTCTCTATCAGTTGCAATGCGGTAGCCACCGAGTACACCTTCTAGTAGATGTTTAGTTTGAATGTTTAATTTACATTCGTCTGTGAAATGTGTCATGTTATTTCTCCTATAGAAATATTATTTATTAAAGAGGGTAGATGACCACCCCTCGATCATATTTACCATCCTTCTACTTCAATTGTGCATTTATCAATACACGTTACTGCGTAGCCCTTGTCTTTCAACGCCCGTTGGATTCTTTCATCGGTGACACTAGTCGAGACCTGATATTTATCTGATCCAATCGTACGCATCATGTCATTCAAATCTCGATTACTTATTTGAACGCTACTACCAAATCGGTATTGAAGTATAATAAGACCTAAAGCACGTAGTGCTAGGTCATATGCGATATCGCATGATAGTTGATTTACTTCTTTAGCATGAGGTAATCCAATGTTATCATAATCAATCATTTTATTTCTCCTGTAGAAATTATAAAGATAAGAGGGTGGATGACTACCCTCTAGTTTTGTTGATCCATTCTGATCTTCTTACTTTCAAGCAATTCGCCAAGAGATTTTAACTCTTCGACCATCTGACCGATGTCATTACTACCGAAGTGCAGATATAGTCCATCTTCAGATGTGAAGGTAAAATTGAATTTCTTGTTCGGTTTTGGGGTTGGAACCACGTGGCGGAGTTCCACCTCTTTTTGTCTGACCAAACCACTCATTGGCCCATTGTTGTAATCGAACTCTGGACTACCGAGCGCAGTGTGGGAAGTACTAGGATTGCTATCACTAGCTGCAGGATGAAATTGGCCTTCGCAAAATTCCATTGGTTTATCGTTTGACATGATTATTTTCTCCATCCACTGATATCAAGCGCCATGCCTGACTCAGTGTTGATAACTTTAACATCATACCCACGATCTTTTAAAATCATTAAGATCACTGGGTCGTCGATTGTAAGAACTGGGCTACTATTACTTAACCCAGGTAATTTGTTTATGACATTACGAGTTACGGTAGATTGTAATACAATAACTCGCGTATTACTTAGTGAGTACTTTTTAACAGCATCTGCAATGTGTTTTAATATAGCGGTAAGCTGAACTTCAAATGTCGTTCTTACTAACTCATGTGCATGTGGTAAGAAATCAAACATTCTCTTTTCCTCCTTTCACCAGTTCTAATGTTTTCCATCCTGAGATACGAATGCAATCCACTGCATTTAAGTTATCGAGGATTTCCACGATATAACCTAAACTTGTTAATGCATCAATCAGTTTCTGATCATGTACGTGAATCTTGTGCTCACCATGACCAATAAACTCACTATCTAGCACCATGCAGATATCACTCTGACTTACGTTGATATACGGATTGTGGATGCAAGCAAGTCTTAATCTACGACCAATCCAATCCAAGATACGTGAAATCGAATAGTGCTGTGGATCTGGAATGAGATCGCTACAGCAAGGAATATCACTGTCGTATTTAATAGCTTTCGGAATACCACTTTTACGGCGATATATGATTGTTGCTAGTCTGATAATGATACCACTTAATTCGTTCAATATATCCGAATCTATCTCAGTGATTCTACCGCGAATACTTTCGATTAAGGATTCCTCATCACCACCAATTAGACCACTAGTAGCAATTGTATTAGCTGGATGATTTACTAAGATAACATTAAGCATCCACTTCCCATCATCTTTCAGCATTACTTTAATGCGATACTTTTCCTTGTACGCATAATTTCTGACGATGATATCACCGTAGTAACGATCTAGGATAGGTGGTTCTTCGCGCGCCTCATCCAAGTGCCAACCAACTACATTACTACAGCCGAGATCAGTATTAGTGATAGGCCATGTTGCCATTCTCTTCTCCATTTTGATATCCTCTCTATGAATATACATCGCACGAGTAAGACGATGAATGATAGATCCCAATCCACCCATTCTTACCATGGATGTTTTAATAAATTTCGCATATATATCTTCCAGTAACGTATCCTTGTTAGTGCCGATATTACCATTTAGGACAACTGGCTGATGAACATCTGGTTCGCAGTTAACCATTAGCATCCATGTATTATCAGGTCTAAATAGTACTTGGATGTGCACCAGAATATCAAATTCATCATTAAAAACAAGGACGTTGGAATACGTATCACCTGCAACCGGTGGGTTATCTTCATCCTCTACCCACCGCCAACCAGTTATATAGGTACCGAATAATATCTCTGAGGATAATTCAAACGTATTATTGATACCATTCTTATCGATTAGCATTTCGTTACCCCTTTATGCTTATACATTGTCCGAGCTAGGTTCATGATAATGGGCGCAAACCCCATTAATTTAACACTCGATGCCGTACTAAGTTTATCATGCAGATTAATCAGCATGTCCCCCTGACTCTCCCCGATCTCATCATTTAAGATAACCGGTAAATGAATACCTGGGTGATACTTAATGGTGAGCGACCAAGCATCGTTCGGTTCAAATAATAGTTCAATATACACGGCAACATCCATCTTGTCGTGATATACAGCAATGCGCGAGTACTGATCACCAGTTACGATTGGTTCGTCAGCATCATCTATTTGTCTCCAGCCTGCTGGAAAATATTCGAATAACACTTCGGGTGTCAGCTCGAATAGATTGTTCTGACTGTTCTTATCAGTTAGCATAGTTTATCTCCTATGGATAAATTAAATAAAAGTAATTGCTCGTTTACCTCTTGAGCTTCATAGTTATAATATACACTTGTAAAAATTATAAAAAGGACCAAAAAGAAAAAGCGACAAAAATAAGAGGTATCCCGTAGGATACCTCATTAATATTTACCAATAGTATTTCACTGTGCCGATAAAGAAAGTCAAGTAGATTGTTACAACAACAAATCCAAACTTCAGTAACTTGCTGTTACTTTCTTCTCTATCATAAAGCTTATCCATCACTGCGTTGAAATTAAAGCGATTCTCGTAAGTTCTACCACGATTTGATTCACCTCTTAGGGTCGGTTTCACCATCAGATCAATCGTGTCACAGTACGAATAACACATCGAGCAGATCTCATAGATCAACACGAGGATATAGACCGCAAGTAATACCGATGCAATCACCATCCAGGTTAATCCGTCATGATAAGCTTTAGCACCAATCATGTAAATCGACCATACCCACAGTAAACCGACGATAGGTGTGAAGAGCATATGCATCGCTGAGAAATAGATGGACTCTGCCGTAAAACGTTCGAGGGATTTATATCCGATCTCTACGACGACATTACCATCATCCTTTTCTTCTTTCTCGGTAACACCAAGATATCGCTCAAGCATATCGGCTACTTTAGCATATACACTGGTTTGCCATTTCACTTGGTTAACGAACATCAGAAAGAATGTGATGACGCAGTGAAAAGTAATTTCAAGATGACTCATTTATTACGCCTCCTATTTACGTAACACTACACCAGTATCTACTTCATCTAATGAGATGACACGATCTTTCAGTAGCTGTTTCTTCTTAAGATGATAGTCCCAAGGTTTACCCAAGTCTTTACCCACTAGATAGATGAACAATGGATTTTGTCCAGGCCATTGTTTGAGTTCACGTAGGCGACCCATAATCTGAAGGTTAGCTTGACGGGAGTCAATACTAATCGTCATGATGTTAAGGATCAATCCGGGGATATCAATCGCCGTACCTGCACTACCTGTAGTGGATACAATGATCTCGCCTTCTAAGATGTTGTCATAATCATCTTCACCGACGTAACGTCTGATATCAACATCTTTTACCTTAGACTCAAGGTAATCCACGAACATTGAGCACATCTTAATTGTAGTAAAGAAGATAATCGCTTTCTGTCCTTTCTTACGGATATCTAAGTAATTCTCTTTAAGTTGTTCATAGATCATATCGAAATACTGAATACGAATGGTTTCAGCAATACGACCTTGCATGAAGTTTGCTTCATATGCAATATGACTATAAGCGCCTTTGAGAATATAACGCCAACGTTCAGGATTCATGTGATGGTAGATTAATGCTTTTGCCTTGATGTAAGGTTTATACAAATCACCACCCATGCGTTCGTTTTTCGGGAACATGGTACGATACATCTTATCTTCAAAACTACCCGATGGATCAAGTGTTGCAGATAAGTACAATGTCTTAGGACAATGCGTGAACAGATCAATCGTATAATTCAAATGGAAATGTTCATGGGTTTCATCAGTGATCCGATATCCGATACCAAGTTTCTCCCAGATTTTCTCTGGTGGAACTTGAACTGAATTTGGATCTTCACGATAAGCATCGATATAACCACGAATCGTTGTTAGTGTCAATACAACAACAGTGACATATTCAGGTACACCACGATCAATGTATTTATCCAACTTCGCTGTCGTATCGATAACCAATAACTCATCTTGTCCAATTGGATTATTGCGAATACCTTCATAGAACTTACTGATATCCTCAATCCACTTGTCTTTGTATTTTGGTAGTACGCAAACACAGACACGTTTCTTAATGAGCTCACCGGCTTTTAATGCAGTCGAAGTATTATGCGTCACAATGTAGTCATTGATGATATAAAGCTCATCTGGATGATCTACTTTGATACAGCGTACTTCCTGCTCACCATGTGGTTCAATTGATTTGATCAATAGCTTAGTTGGGAGTTTATCGAAGCTTACTTGTACACCCATTGGGCCTGTGGTATAATTTGCTTGATATCCAAGACTTCTGATCAGTTCAACCAAATCTTTACCGAGTTGTTCTGTCCAAGTCACGAAACAACCTTTAGAATCCGATTCGAACTCATAGAGATCGGTGATCTTATCTAAAAGTATCTTACGTTGACGGAATGAACTATTTAGTAAGTTAGTCGGGATCTCATCTGGTGTGGCATGTCGATAGGATTCAATAAACCCGTCGACATCGCTTTGCGTAACAAGATCAACATCTGCTGAATTATGGCGAACAATCATTGGAATATAGTAATGACAGAAATCAGAATGTTCGTTATATTCGAAATTCAAATCCTCCGCATTTACGATAGACCATTTACCACTTTTCTTATCGAAGACCTTCCAAAGATGATCGTGACTACAGATTGCCTCACGTCCGTCCTCAAAGGTGATCTTATAAAGTGATTTAACGCCATTATCAAATACGTCAACGACTTTTGTGGTACCACCATTTGGTGCACTGATTGTATCGCCTACCTTTAACTCACCGATCGGTTTCCAACCATTCGGAATACGAACGGGTGTGTTAAGGGGCAAACATTTACCGTAACCTGTTGCCAAGTTCAAGATCTTGCGACGACCACTTTCTAGGATATATTCGATCATATTGACTTGATAGTCATATGGAACGAAGGTTGGCTGAGCATGAAGTTCAGCGGGGTGTTCGAAGTAATCCTTGAAGGTGTGCACTGTCATATCGAAATCATTTTCCACATCAACACTAAACGATCTCAAGTGTTCGGATAACTGAGCGAATACATTGATATGAAAACGGATTTCTCTTTTGTCTTTTGAGGTAAAACAAAATAGTTTACCATCTTTCTTCACCCATTTTCCCATCTCTTTCACTAATTGTTTTGCAATCAGCTTCTGTCTTAGGAAATAACGGAATGCTTCACGTGTTTGTTGGTCGAAATCATAGAACCGAACAAAGTGACTATAGATATCGAGTTTTCCTCTTTTTCTCATATCACTCAATCCTCCAAAAAATAAAATACGTCATATAACAAAATATAATACACGCAAGTAGCAACATAGACCAGAGGGATAGTAAACCTATCCCTCTTTATTAGTCTAGACTACTTAAAATGCATTATAACTTCGTTAAATCGACCGTAGACGAAGTATTATCATCTTTAGGTACTGGCATGAAGTCATCGTGATAAGTCCCTCTCTCGAGCGCTCTATCCACATCCTCGTAGATGTTGTACGATTCGGGGAAGAAGAGCCCATCGAATGGATGGTTAGCACGAATCTTCGCAAGTGTCATGATCGGTGATTTGAAGTACTGTGGACGTTTCTCATAAGCCAGTAGTTGTGATAAACTACGATAACCAAAGATATTACCCATAGTTTCAAAATCACGGTTACCACCTGGTAATGGTGGACGATAATCCATATTCTTCGCATCACGTACTAACAATGATGAAATCATCGCACCTAGATGAGAGACTGGAATACCCACCACACCCATTACGATATCATAACACATGCGCATCATATCACTGATACCGACTGGTTTATTCGCATCGATACCATGACGACCTGCAGATTTAATCGTTGATTCAAATGACTTCATGAAGTCTTCAACCGATGAGATCTTGTGCGGGATCGTAAAGAGGATCGATTTGTTATCCCATTTCTCTGGTGATAAGATCACCGTGACTTTATTTGTACGTGTCGTATCTACTAGATCACGGTTTTCTGCAATGTAATTCACGAAGTCACGAGATAATCTTGCACAACGTGAACGGTCGGATAGATTAAGTGGCTCAATGATCACTTCACGTGATTTATCCGATAATGAGATTGAACAGCTTGCAATTTGTAAGTTAGATACTTGGATATCATCCACACTGATATTGGATTCTAAATCGGCTAAGAATGGAATATCACGACTATCAAAGGTCAAACTGATTTCTTTCCATTTCGGATTATTGAGTAACTTCGTTTGGATGACTAGTTCATCGATAACATCTTTACGAGGGAATCGTAAGTATTTCGATGTAGTGGTATCCAGTTCGAAGGTTTCCACTTCACGTGATACGATCAAGTGTTTAGCGGATAAGGATTTCTGTACGAAGTCACCTAACGCACCAATGATCGAGATGTGTCCAATCGAGAAGTCTTTTGGAATACTATCTGATACTAAGCCTAAACAGGTTTCACAAACACCATATTCATGAAGCTTATGACAGCATGCCATCGTACGAAGTTCTACTGTAGTACCGATCAGTTGTTTATCATTTTGGGCGATCGGTCTAAAGACCGTACCATCTTTAATAAAACAACCTGTAGCGGCATCCAAGTCATCCTTGTTATTAATTGCCCAAGGAATCGTTTCAGTTGTACCACAGTCACCTGGGTAAACTTTATCAAAGATACCTGTCATGATCTGCAAACGACGGTTTAAGTAGTCTGAAGATTGTACAGGGTCTTTTGCTTGGATCGCTGCAATAGAAGCACCACGAGATTCTTGTGCTGACCAAAGGATATTGTGGATACCCCGTCCATATGAACTCAGTACTGGGTCTTTGAACTGTACGTTATCAATATCCGTACAAACCCCACGAGCCATATATACCTGGTTGAACTGTTTGCTATCTACGATACCATATCTTGCTTCACGTGCTAAGGTATTATCTTTAAAGATCGGTGAATTACGGATGATCTCATCACCTTGTTTATAAGCATCTTTAATTCGGATCTCACCATTTTTCAGACGCTGATAGATCTTATCTATCTCAGGATGATGGATGATCTCACGTAACTCACGTGCTCCCGTTGATGGGATATAAGGAGTCAGATATTTGATACTATCGTTAAACACCTTATTGATCTCTAAATAAATGATATTCGCAATGGTTGGCTCATCGACATCATGGCGTTCTTTAAAGTTTCGCATATAGCTTAATACTTTATTAAACATCTTTTCTAATGAACTTTTACCCATTGGGAATGGGATCACGAAGTCTTTGGTTAAATGCGGTTTCAACCATTTGAATTCACGGAAAGGTTTCCAACAAGGAATCGATAACACCGCTTGTCGCCAATAGCAAACAATCGGCTCACCTTCTGGAAAATGGAGAACGATCTTTTCGTTTTCGTGTGTCCAAAGATATTCTTTATCCATTTCTGCGAATTCATAAACATCAAATTCTCTTAAGCTCATTTCTACTGCTCCTATTCAGTATCACCAAAACTATAATCCACTTCATCAATGTTGACATTTGAGATCTTATCGAAAGTATGCTGACGTTCATCAACATATTCCAGTTTCAATCCATAGCAATATAAGAAGTGTTCTATACGTTCTAGAGCTCTTGATTTATAATAAGGCAACTTACTATAGTCAATCAATTCTGGAATCACTGCTGGGTTCTCGGCTCGTAAGATAGTGAGTACCGCATCGTTACACATCACGTTGTTGTTGGCAAGTTGTAATAAGCTTGCTACGTATGCTGGGTTTGCTGCAGCCATTAATAAACGAACTTCAGTTTCACCTGCAATACGAATAGATTGTGCACGATAAGGTAGACTATCTTTCGTTGTTGCTGAGAGTTTAGAAATGATACCGTGTTGTTGACGTTTTGGTACCGAGGTGGATGCCCAGTTACTACCCACCTTTTCTAGACGCATGTAATACATCGGGATAAAGCAGATATCATTTTTACTTTCAACTGGATTTCCTTTCGGATCATATAAAGTTACTTTACCATATTTCAATGGGAAGTGTTCTTGTAGACGAACTGACATCTCACTCCCTGTAAAGTCTGAACCAATCGGTAAGATCGGACTGATTTCATGCTCGATGAATTGGTGGACATGATACTCTTGGGATTCCTTATCATCTAAGCCTTTTGAGATAATCTCATAATAGCTTCTGAACATGATTTGGTAATAACCCAATAGGTAATCATAGGCTGCTTCCCATCCTTTCGCTTCAAGTAACTCTCTTACAAAAGCACGTTGTTGCTCAAGAGATTCAGCTAATTCACCCTCCCACAACCTTCCCGAATTCATGCGATGCACCGAGCTTGAAGCATCTACCAGTACGTCAGCTCTTCTACCATAACCATCTAAAGGCATTTTATCATCTGGAATGATCGCAGTGATAACCCCTTTATCGGCAGCTAACGTACAAAGTTTGGAACCCATGGTCATCGGAAAGTCTTTACCATATGCAATGGTGACACGATACTCTTGGATCTGTTCTTTACGATAAGTCACTTGAACAGAATTCTTCAAGACTTCATGATCTTGCTGATATGCCATAGTAATAAGACGGTGTAATCTTGGTGATAAGATCAAGCCATCACCTTTAACACGTCTTAACTCACGATGATACTTACGTAACGCTTCCATCGTATTGGTATGGTTAACCCAATAACGATGAGGCTGTTGGTTCATGTCCGTTGGTGAATGGTACATCGATGGATTATGAGAATGCTGTACGGTAATGTCTAATACTGTAGCACCTGGTTCTGCATAATGCAATTGGTCAAATCCATAATCGATAGTCATCAATGCTTTTGGTGTCATCTGAACTGGGGATAGTTCTTCATCCAAATCACGTAAAGCAAAGAGTAAACCATCATCACGGATTTTCTCACCGATATCAGGAAATGGCTTATAGTTATTCTCATCACCATAAAGGTTTAAGAGATAAGCTTCCTTACCATAGTTCACCACCATCTCACCGTACTTACGAGAAGTCAGTTTCTGGGCAAATGATTCAGAGATACCAATACCGTCCTCGATCACCTCTTTAAAACTTCCCATTGCTGTGATCCCTACTTTACCGTAACAGTAAGTACCTGATGTTTGGTTCACGCCTGGTGTAGTTAGGAGTACTGTTCCAGCAGGATAAATATCACCTTCACGTAAACGTTGACAAACTTCAGTTGGGATATAGTCATAACCGAAAAGCATGTGGTTAAAACGATACTTCGGTAGGATGGCTACCCCAATGACGTTGGTTGATAAGTTTTCATAAATCACGTAAGTTTCAGGACAGGTCTCAACGGATGTGTCCCCACCTGTACGTGTATACTTCTTGATTATCTTGAGGACTTTAACATCCTCATCCGGTTCTCCCTCAAATCGAACATCGATAACATGGTCTGCGTAGTTGTAATCCATACCACTACTTATACTCATGATATCAGGTTCTTTCAACACTACAGCTTGTGCCACGTGCGATGCGTCCATCGCTTGTCGTGACGCTGAGTTATTTAAATAAAACGGATTCAGTCCAGTAATACTTCCTGCTAGCCGAACATCTGGACGGATATGCTCTTCAGGTTGTGTATAATTTATCTGATCAGACATGGTAATTCTCCTATTGAATCCTTGTTTGATTTTTGTTTGTTATTTAAAAAAGTTAATTAACTTTGCAATGGATAACACCACTACAATAGGATAATATAGGAATATAATAAATTATAAAAGGGTAATGAGAATAAGATGAGTACAAGATTAAGTGATTTATTTCCTGGCCATGTCTTAGAGACAGGTCACTATGAAGATGATGGATGGGATGCTTTCTGTCGTGATCATACAGGCGGGTTAAATAAATTAAGAAGTGCTTCTTTAAAAGAAGTAAAGAAAGATGAAGCTTGGCGCTTTAGAGGAGATTTCTTTGGTTATCTTCGTTTCTTAGGTTATAGTAATGAAACCGATTGGATCAATTTGATTTTAAATGGTTACGAGCATCCAACGGAATTCCAAGAAAGATCGATGCCATTAAATCTCATTAGTGACGAAACACTAAGCCAATGGTTTATTCAGTATTATAACCATCTTGGTGAAAACTAAAAAAAAAACAACACATGTCGAGAGGGTACCCGAAGGTACCCTCTTTATTGTGTCGCCTTATCGACGTAGACCACCTAAAGTACGTGGTGCATCGTTACGATAAAAACTTCCACGATCATCATAACGAGAATAGCGATTACGGCGATCATTATAACGATCTACGTAACGGTCTTCATTTAAATGACGTTCACGGATTTGGTTTTCATCCACATCGGATAAATCGATGTTGTCATTGTAACGACGGCGATTGCTCCCAAGGAAACGACCTGAGTCTTGTTCACCACGACTACTACGTAATCCACCACGACTTAATTCAGCACGACGTTTTTGGATATCCGCCCAACTTAATTGGTGTTTAAGTGGAGATTCATCCACAGCAGGTTTAGTCGCTTGTGCTGCACGTACTGCTTCTTGACGTACTGAACGAAGTGATGCACGTTCTTCACGACGTGGTTCACGCACTTCTGTTTGGATGTGTTTACGTTCTTTACTTTCAGCGATAGTTGGTTCACCTTCATTACCTGGTAATGCTGGGATTAAACCACGATACACTTCAAGTTCATCTAACCCATCTACCCAAGATACATCAACTGATGAAATTGAGTGGAACTTATCTTTGAACAAGCTATAGAACTTGATGATCTCAGTTTTAAGACCAAGATAAGCTTGAGTTAATGCCGTAAAGCTTGGTGCTGTTGGTGTATTGGTACCAGTTTCAAAGATACGATTATCGTGACGAGAGATCGTATCGGAGAAGATCACGTTTAAGCACATCAAATATGCTTCAAGATCTTTCTTACGTACTTTTACACCAGCGACTTTGTGATCTCCAGTTGATAATGCTTCTTCAATCATTTTATAGAGTGGAAGTCGAGCTACACCAACACGGTTGTATTTTTCACCGTTGATAGAATGACCACGTAATACAGTAAAGTCTACGGCTTTGTTTTCACCGTTGATATCAATCTTATCAAAGATCGCTTCAAGGTTAGATTTGGTTTTTGCGTCGAACTCAGTTAAGTTTGCAAGTAACGCACGTTGAGACTTATTCAGTTTCTTTTGTTTACCTGCATCTGCTGAGAGTTCAATTAAATCTAACATGAGGTGCTGAAGATCGATGAAGATAGAGGCACGATATAATTTCTTTAAGAAGTTAAATGTTGCGCTATCTTTACGCATCACGTTTTCGCATGCTGGATGGAATACGTGGAATGCTTCACCTTCTTTATTGAAGTTTTCTAATACTTCAGTGGTTGGAAGGACTAATACTTTACCTTTAATGGTAATTGGGGTTGGGTCAGATACGGTTAAGAATCCTAACCCTTCTTTATTCTCAACGAGCCCAGTTGAGAGTAAGAGGCCACGATAAAAATCGACAGGTTGCATAATTATGCTCCTTACTAAATTTAGTTTTTTGATTCATGTACATGTACGTGTAGAGATATTAGTATTATATCTCTACATCACCGTTTATTACGGTATTAAGCATTTACGGCTTCATCAACAAGATTCACCACGGAGTTAGTAAACTCATTATAGTGATCAAGATCAGATGTTAATAATGATGAGGTTAAGCTACCCGCAAAGGTTGGTGCCACGAAACGATATTCACGTCCACCACCTAATGATACTACAATCTTACAGCTACCCTGAACATCGCAGTCTACCATGAGCGATACATCAATTAAACCGTTCATGGTAATCGGTGCTAAAATCACTTCTTCGAATTTGAAACGGAATGCTTCTAAACGTTGACGTTCGATTTGAGATGGTAGTCTTGGGATTAAGAATACCACCGCATCACGGTTATCGTTACTGCTACGACGATGATCACCAAATAACCATTGATAACGTTCTTCTAATGAAGAGTGCGTTTCATTTGTTACAGTAAAACGAATCGATTCGATTAGCTCAGATAACAAGAGGTTTGGTAATTGTTGTGCAATCATGGTTGCGATGATAGTTTCTTGTGTTGATCCATCCCAGCTATCGCTATCAAGATCTTCTTCACCTGCAATACGTAAACGACCTTCCAAGCTACCACCACGAGTCTGACGGATGCCAGCTGGTAAGATGATAGAAAGGATGTTATCATTTTCTGCATCTGGGAAGTACTCGATGAGATCACCCCATGTAAATGCCGCTGCTGATACGATATCGGTATCTTCAGATAACAAGTTAGTTAATGGGTTTTCACTAAAGTCATCAATACGCAAGAAGTTATTAAGACGTTTAGTACGATCCATTTCACTGTAGCCTAAAAGACTTGATGAAGTATCATGTAAATCACCTTCGCTATCCGTTGCACGAGTCACATTCACAAGCTTCGTTAAATAGAATGCTGGAATGTGGTGAGCACGTTCGATATTACGAGCATAGGCACCAACAGTTGAATGATCAGGTGTAAACACTGGTTGTGTATCATACTGCCAATCATCTTCTTGATGGGTTGAGCGAGTATAAGCTGCACCAAGTACTGCTGCACGTGGATCAATTAGATAATCTTTTGGTGCTTGATAACCAAAACCATTTCTATCACGAATGCTGTTATCTTCGTAATAACGAGAAGAGACGACAACCGTATTATCAGAACGAACTGAACGAGTACGGTTACCGTTGCGACCTTCTGCATTTGAAATCACCATCATATTAGTAATATGAAGTGGCATCGCAGGATCGATACTGCCGTTTTCAGATACACCCGCATAATCAGTATAACCGGTATAACAGTAGATCAAGTTCATTGAACCCACTGGCTTAACAAACTCTAGATAGAAACGACAACGTGGTTCAGCCCACCCATTGGCGATACCCACATGTCTATCGATAGTGGAGCTTGGCATGATGATACGGTTAGCGACATTACTCATTGAGATGATATCAGCTTGTTCATCTTGCTGGACGATTTTAGTTAAGTCATTTACTGCACTACCCCCTACGTTCGCGGTAAATGAACGACGTACTTGTTCATGATAAGAACCTGTTGCAACAAAGATCGCTCTCGTCAAGAACATGCCACGATTAAACTGAAAGTTTTGACCACGGCTTACGAAGTCATCGATCTCACGATTCGTGTGATAGATGTCAGATTGTTGTGATGCGTTTCCGCCACGTCTGGAAGAAGCCACATCAGATGTTAAATCGATAATTGACATTTTATACTACTCCTATTGAAATATAACTTGTCGTTAAAAATACTAAGCTTAGTTTTCTAGATAATGGGACAACATTCTTTAGCGGATTGTTATCCCATTAAGATAATATAACCTCGTAGATTATATTAGAACCGTTATGGGTTGATGAGCTGATGTTTGTTCATGTAAATCAATAACTCAACTAAGATATATTTTACATGATAACGGTTACACCAACGCCCTTCATAATTCACCCCTTCAAACCACGCACCGCGTACATCGTCTTCCATCTTAATACAAGCTAAGATTGGATAACTACTACTGCGTCTTGATTCACCTTTAACACGGTTACTGGTGATCGTGTGCGGATAGAACTCAGAGATCTGTTTTAATTGATCTGCTGTGACATCAGTGGTATCGAAGATTGGTTCTGGTTGGATGTCACGTAATAACTTGCCATCAAAGATACGGGCAAGTTCATCAAAACCCCAGTGTTTTAATAATGCCATACAAACACGGAAACAATTTCGATATTGTACACCTTGTTGTACTTGAACACCTGGTCCATGTTTAACAGATGAAAGATATTCAATATACTTCGGCGATACCGCAGATGCCATTAACCATTTCATGAGTGTCGCACGGAATGGATGATAAGACTTGTGATAGTCTTTATCATATTCGATTGCTTCTACTTGTTCAATGGATAAGGTTGGATCAAGGTGTGGGATGATGTTAGCGACATCAGATAAGAAGTGGTTATTAATGACCAGATTCATCTCTGACATCTCACCTGCAATCTTATAGCGCTCTAATGTTGAGGCTTGGTTCTCTTCCCCTTCATCCGTTTTACCTGGTGCATCTTTATTCATGAAGAATTCACTACTACCACCACGTCCATCACGTCCTTTTGTTAAGAACTCTGCATCACCTTGTACGTAATAGAACAAAGATGAAATCAGAGATGGACGTTGAGACGGTTCAAGGTTTTCGTATTTATGCGATACCCCAATTGGTAAGAGTTTCTTCATGAACACATCGGCCATAATCCAATCTACTGCACCATCTTTTGCAAGACCGTGTACAAGAATAGGTGGCGCTAATTCATAGTCACTTTTACCCGACCAGAATCTCACGATAAATTCGCGAAGTCTTTGATAACCTTGTTCATGAATGAATTCTGTTTTATCTAATAGTGAAACCGTTTTCATACAACGGAAGAAATCTAAAACATCATCACCAATTAACGTATAATAATGCGCCAATACTGGCATGTATAACTTAGAGTAAATGATCAAGCTGTTTAAACCATGATAGTCATGTTTATCATAAGTGAGTGATAATGACTTCTGGTTCTTTTCCGCTTGATCCGTATTCTGAGCGATACGTGATAATGGCATTCTGGTATCTTCACGTTCAGGTGGAGTCCAAATGGTATCTTTCGCAACAACATCTTTTAATACCGTACGATAAGGAAAGGTATCTGAGATCACTTTAAGGTTATCACGGATACGATTCATTAATCGATCTGGGTTATGGATATTGATAAAATCTTCATGGATTTGTTTATACGCATTCCAGAGGATGTCTTGCTTTTCTTTTGGAAGTTCAGCAAGAAGTCGGTTGATATCACCGAAGACAAAGTGATCAGCTTTGAATTTACGGTATAGCTCAATGATCCAATCGAGCTCTTCACCATTATGGGCCATGGTGACCGACTTGATTTTTCCGTTAACAGACGGACGTAAAAGGAATTCCATTATTAACTCCTATTGTTAATACTTGTTAGTTGTTTTATTTCGAAATAAAGTACAAAGATACTTTCATATCTCAGTACAATAAGATAATATAGGAATATAATAATTGATACGGACATATATCGAGGCATCACAGGGATGCCTCTCGAGTATGTTTGGATTAGATCCAGTTGTCGTCATTAAAGCCAGCATCAGCAGCGGGTGCTGGAGCAGATGGTTGAGATGGTTGTTGATTGTAACCACCTTGGGTTTGATATCCACCATTGCCGCCATTGTTATAACCACCACCATTGTTGTTGTTATAACCACCGTTACCACCTTGCTGTGGACGTTGTTTTGGTTCTGGGTGTTTATATTCATTGATATAAACACTTAGTGAGATATCACGCACTAAACGCGCCCAAGAGCGTGCTAGAAGCGCTGAAACATCTTGTGCAGGGATTTCATTACCTTGAGCATCCACTCGTTTAAAACGGAAATAAGGACGGAAATTGAAGCGTTCTGGTTTATCCCAACCAAAACCTGTTGCACCGATGTATACAAGACCATCTTCACCGCGACCCGCAATTAAAGTACCGATAATACCTTTCTTGCCTTGTGCCACGAAACCATCAAGGTTCCAACGCACTTGTTCTGGTTGGTTACGACGAGCAATGTCTTCTAAAGTAGTTAACACTTCGTTTAGTGATACTTGGTCTAATTTAAACTCAAGCATTTTACCATCAGTGCGGTAAACACGGAAACGAGGTGAGTTGTTAAACGTTGAAAACACCATAGTAGCAGGTTTACCACCTGGTTGTGCAGCAATACCATATAGGGTTAATTCACGAGCATCTGCAGCATTCTTTTCACGTTGTGGGGCTTGGAAACGACCGCCACCTTGACCATATCCGGACATAGGGAACTCCTTACTATTAAGTTAATTCTGTCTGTTAAAAATAAATAAAATTGATTTTGTCTTGATACACAAAATAGACTAGCATTTAGAAAAATTGCAATAAGGCGTCTTGGTCTGCTTTGTGTTTGAGTTTACGGATACTATTACGAATTGTGGAATCTGTTGTCATCACAGTCCAATGGTTATCCTGACTCATTTTTACCACTAAACGTTTTATAGTTAAGTTTTGCTGAATAAAGAAGACATTATCCCCGAAGACTTGCAGGGTGAATTTATTGAACGGCATATTTTCAATATCTTCTTTCTTATGGTAATTCAGTTTGGTGTTCCAGCTACGTCTTAGTTTTACTGCACCTGTATGGGATTCAACCAGATTCATCTTCGGGAATCTGTATTGAGAGAGTAAATCCGTTGGGAACGAGGTTAATAAAGAAACACCTCGGTTGTCCTTTTCTAATTCCCATCCTCTGATAATACGAACAGGAAGCAGTGGTCTACCTTGTGCTTGTCTTTCTTTATTGGTTTTATCTAAGAGATCTTCGAGTTTATCTCTTACCGTTAACATCATGGTCTGCACGAAGATCTTATTCTTCGTATTAAACTCACGAGGTTTCGCCATTGGGAAATCCAAATAAATCTTCTTATAATCCGGGAGATAAAACTCGGCGACCGTATTAGGATTCAACTGAGGAACGGCTTGGATTAGTACATCCATCTCAGCGAGTATCACTTCTACCACATCATCCGCTTTAAGATTGTGCTGTTCAGCTGCTGGAATCGATTGGATCACATTACGTGATAATGTTAATAGGTTAACAAAGAGGACATCGTTCCACATGGATGGATTAGCCGCTGGACCATCAGCGATGAGTGATGTCCCGATCGATACGGGTAGTACTTCACCGAGTACTCGACCATATAACAGGTCTTGAGAGGTCTTTGAGGTATCACGCTTAATCCCAAACCACTTCTCCAGAAGTTCATCAAACATGGCTGGTTTCCTTTAATTTAACATTGGTTAATATAATGCAACGAAAGTTTCTCTATTTCCGTTTTAATAGAATCATCTTTTACTTCATTAAGAATTAAAGATAAGATATTCTCTCGGGTTAATGCAACGTATTCTTGTTCATATCCCTGGGTCACTTCAAGGACAGGTGTATATTGACTTTCTTTTGAGACGTATTTCTCAGTAAAACGATACTGATTGTACTTGGTTCTGAAATAAGCCAATAATACTTTCATATCGATTTCTTTATCGGTATAAATAAAACGGATGTTTCCACTATCTCGATTGATCGCTTCGACTTGTTTATCTAGTTCACGATAAGACTCGATATCTTTACTATCGAATTTCTTCGTTAAGGTGATTGAAGTATAAACTTCTGCATCTTTATTCTCAATAAACTTCACAACACGATTATCTTCACTATAATAAGTGACATCTAAGAATCCTTTAGGCTCCTCTTCACCGTGTGCTAATCTATCAAAACTTCCTGCGACTTCAATCTTCTTATACGTACTTCTTTTATGGACATGACCAAAGAATGCGTTATATCTGACCATCTCATCCCAATCATCTTCTTTTAAATGAGAGATCTTATCTCGGATACTTTCATTAAACTGATAACCGAATTGGTTATGACCTAAGATGATATCTACTCGGTCGAGATTATGCTCACGGAGTAATTTACGTGCAGTCAGATACATCACGTCACGTTCAGCCCATTCATCGGGTACGTACATGATACTGAGATCATACTTCTCGATATACTCAATTTCCATATCCGTAATGTATTTAAAATCCACATCAGGATATAAAGTCTTGGCTATCGTTTCAAATTGTTTTCCTTGGCTACCATCATGAGATGGGGTGCCGTGGAGTAAGCGGATGGAGATACCGAACTGTCTCGCTAAACTTAAAACACGATGATAGTGCATATTGGCATAACCCACACGTTCATCGCTGTTTAATAAGACTTGATCTAATAAATCACCCGCATACAAGATAAGATTAACCCCTTTAAGATAATCAGGGTTAAATATTTGATTCTCCAATCTATCAATAATCTTTTCCGTGGAGGTCTTATCATGAAAAAGATGAATATCGTGGAGACTGACTAATCTTAAAGGGAACCGCATAATCTTCTCTATTTAGTTAAAATGGAACACTATTCCCAATCATCCGTAGACTCGTAATCATCTTGTTGAGTTTCAGTTTCTTGGGATTCTTGTTGTACATCAGATTCAACAGGATCTTCGACTTTCGTGTAGAAGTCATCCGTACGACCTAAATAATCACGAATTGATTTATCCTGTACCCAGAATTGATAGAATCCATGGTTCTGTTCAGTCAACGTACGGAAGTTACGATATACACGCTCATCTTCCATAGGGAGTGGACCAAAGAAATCCATGATCTCATACCAAGCGAGGATATAAAGTCCTTTAGAATCCGTTAAATCAAGGATATTTAAAGCATTCTGCACCATGCTGTTAGTAAAGCGTTGGCGGTTGATTGGAATGCGTGCTTGTTGGGATTCCATGAATCGACGATACTGGTGAGTAAAGCCGAATTCATATTTCTCTTCCACATCAGTAATATACTCATGTTTGAAGCTGACTGTAAGTGATGGAACATTAAAAAGGATTTTATCGAGATCTAAATCATCGACGATTAGAAATCCGTTTTGTTCTCCCCCTACCCATTCAGACATCTTCTTGTAGTTGTACTCACTGTGGTCTTTGTTCTCACTGATCAAACCAGGGTAGAAACGATGTCTAAACTCACTTACTGTGATACGTTTAGCTTGAATAAGTAAACTTTCATTCACCATACGAAGCGCTTCTAGGGCTTCGCGTTCACCATCGCTGATCTCACTATTGGCGAGTTCACGTAATTCATCTGGTGTCATTTCATCAGGCGATTGATTTCCACTCATCGATTAGCACTCCTTCGTTATTGTATTTTAACATTCTAGCAAGACGGGTTCCTTCGATCTTAATGATACGATTGAAGTTAGCGCGTCCACTATCTTTATCTTTTACCTCGATACGGATATCCAGGTCATATTTACCGTTACCTGATGGGTCATCGATATAATCAACCATGACTTCACTGTCTTGGAAGTATCGACCGCATAAGGTCGCCAAATCAGCACGGACTGCATCTGCACAACCTACCGGATTATGGTTGTACTCAGAGACCGTATACAGGAAGCTGATAATCTTACCTGTAAATACTGTAGACTGATCATAGTTCGTCGTAAAGTAATCCAGTAGCATACTGCTTACCTTAGACTCTAGTGTGATCGTCCAAGCATCAAGATTTGGATATGGCGTAGTATAGGTTGTTTCTCTTGCCATAGAAACCTTCTAAAAAAAAAAATAATTGTGATGAAAAAGAGGACACCCATCACAAGTGCCCTCTTTATTATTTAAATGATTTCATGAAATCACTTGATGTTACTCAAGCATTGCGCCCCATTTTGAAGTTGGGTCATACTTATTTGCGATTGCGTGGTCAGCGAACTCCCAACCTAAACGGATATCGAAACGTTCACCATCGGTTAACTTCTCAGTATCACGTATTTCGTCAACGAAGGAATCAATGAACTCCACAAATTGGTCATCCACAATTTCGCCGTTAACAATATATTTATAGTCAGGGTGTTCATCTGGGCTAAACTGTAAGTCATCTTCGACTTCATTATCCCAGCCGGATAACGTTTTCTCACGCACACCTTTACGGATCACTGGATTTGCCATCATCCAACGACGCATTTTCGGTGTCGCTTCTACGATATCCTCTAAAGACCCAATCACACGGATGTCATCGTAGTCTTTTACTGCACGCTTACGCATACGGTCTACGTGGTCACGTAGATCGATCAAGGTATCAAAACCAGAACGACGATATAAATCTGCAGCACGATCTGCAAATCGTCTTCCGATATCACCGAGTCTTTCTAGTGCACGTTCGTTAGCAGAGCTGATAAATCGACTTAAGCCTTCTGACATCGGCGTGTAGATTAAACCAGATGCAACGTTGTCGTTACCATAATAGACACTAGCCACGAATTTCACCTCCAATGATTTCGTTCCATTCCATCCCTTCTTCCAGCCAGCATCCTAACATACCCCAAACCTGTTTCGGTAAAGCCACATCACCCGATAACTTATCTGGTGTTGCATGTGACAATACAGTTGTTGCAGGATGGAGATGTACAGCTGATGCAGCTTGGAATCCATCTAATACACCCAGCTTGTTGGTCTCATCCTTTTACAAGCTGGGATTTTCACTATGTACCTATTTGAACGATTGGTCTGACATTACCATCTCGCCATTGAAAGTTTTCATGAACTCGGTATATTCCTCCGTTACGTCCGGAGTAAGTCCATTGCCATCTTTCTTGTAGATAGGATATATTTTAATATCTCTATACTCTTTACCACCATCGTATAGTCTTCTTACAGTTTTGATGTCCAATAGATCTAGGCCATGTCGCATCATGATATCGTTATATGATAACGCTGGGTATACCTTATTTGATTTGACATTGTGAACTAAATAACCTGGGGTGTTAACTGCTGTATTACTTTGGTGTATACGAATATATTGCCAGAACAATGCTTCACCTAAAGACATTTTAACCATTTTATCTGGAGTATTGCCAACACGAAAGAATTTATATCCTTTAATGTATTGGCAGTCTGGACGTAAAGAACTCTTGAGTGAATCCTCAATCCCTGACTTACTCACTCCAGTTAACTCCATCGCGTCAGTGAATGATTTAGAGATGAATCTAGATCCATCCACATAATCCCAAACGTAAATTGGGTTACGGTAACCACTATTGCGTTCAAGATCGATCTCAACAACAGTCCAACCATTTAAGTTACTATATCGCCCAGATTTGTCAATCTGAGGTACCATTAAACTTGCTTGAACACCAACAAGTTTACTCACCTCATCTAAATTAGCACGAAGACAATCAGTACCGTTAAACTTATTAACTACTCGGTATATTAAACCTACACTGTTTGCTTTGCTAGCGATTCTACCGCGTTTATAGTTTTCTGTTTTAGTAACCCACTCAAGATTCTCTAACTTATAGTTAGTTCTGGTTCCATCTAAATGATCAACTTCAATACGTTCACCGTAATCAACCTCAGGCACAGGAAGGAATGCTAAAGCAACTAAGCGATGGAAATCCACCTTCTTGTTTTTCATTCGATCAGCATCCGAAGCAATATAAACAGTAGGATAATCATTCATACGCATACTTGGCATGACGATATTACCATTGAACGTATCTTTTAGCTGATAGTTTTTATTAATCAGATATCTAGAATAACCTGGTATTAAATACCAGCCCTCCTCTACCTCGATAGGTTCTTTATCGATACCTAATACACCATTTGATACGCGAAGTTTGTCTTTGTGTTGTGGATAAAAGTTCATTTTACACCTCTGATAAGTTTATTAAAAAGAAATTAACATTGGTGTGATACATAGTCCATGTTTTTTCAGAGCACATCTTCTCCTACCTTTACAGATAGGCACCCCCATTTTCTGGGAACATGGTAACCATACTCTACTCGCCTCACTTGGTATCTCAACCAAGCTTACTTTCACCAGTTAATAGGCTCGACTAGACCTAATGCTAATTAGCCTGGGTATAGCTTTCGATGCTCGTTGAAGCTTCATCTCTCTGACTCATGGAGATGAGTGCTTGCGGATTGACCTACAAGTATACTTATTACCTTACCTTGGACATTGCTCCTCGCCACTACCCTATTGCTAAGATAGCTTGGTATATACCTGTTCTCGGTTGTCTCCGCAGTTAACGGGGTTGCATGGCATGTTATCACATACCATAGGCAATGTCATCGTTGAGCGTTTAAACGTCCCATACAATGAACGACACCATCGAAGTCAGTATTTGAGGACCCTAATATCAAAACACTAATAGCTGTAGTGATATCAGTAGGATCAGTTTTTACTTTGGTTATTAAAAGGGATTTCATTGAACCCATACGCAATGAAGGGTTTCGGTTTTCGATCTCCATAAATCCTGGTTTACCCGATAGACGAGTACGGTGAGGGGATGATTCAATAATATAATTGATCATCTCATGGATTTCTTCATCGTAATTATTGACGGCATGGAGTATCCGTCTTTTGATCTCATTTGGTTTTAACCCTTTCTTCATGAAGAGGTTAGTCAAATGGACTTCAAAGAGTGGGATCGCTGCAGGCCATGAATAATGCATTTCTTCTGCATCATGCACACCGTGGATGGAGGTGACCACCATACGTGATGTCCAAGGGATACGAGAACCATAGACATGTTTACGGAACTCCCCTGTTTTCTTGTTATAATCAGAAGCAAATTTTGCACTAATGTAGTCTTTAAGTTCAATCAGTACATTAGCCATGATAGACTCTTTACGTTGTTTAGTTAAACGACGTCCGAGATTATTCATGGTAGTGATCGTATTGATCACGTTCATGTAAGGGTTGAACGCTTTAAAGTCTACGTAACTTCCGAGTTGAGCACGTTCGATGATATTGAATGACTTATGAAGTAAAGGTACTGCATAAGGCGTACAAACATCATGATAGGTCTCATAGAACTCGTGGAGCTGAGCACATTTGGATTCACTGATTCTAAAAACACTTGGGTTTAGGATCACTGACATGACAAGGTCAAGGTGTTCAGTAAAGAAGGTAAGCCCACGTTCGATTTTATTTTGTTCAAGATAAGCGATACCTGCATGATCCGTATAGTCATTATAATACGGGTCTAAGAGATAACGGATAAGGTGACCTGTGTTACCTGATCTGGTGGTACCTGCTTTAAAGGCATCCATCAGGATATCCAGGAAATAAATCGATAAGAGTTTACCCCCTTCATCGGGTGCACGAATCCACACGATGGGTTTGAGCTCTTGAGAAGATTGAAGGTTGAGTTCCGTGTGGCAATACGGACATCTATCACCAATTTCCAGCTCAGGGTTAGAAGCAAGTGATGTCATCCCACAACTACAAGATGGGATAAGACTAAAGCTTGCACCATCAAAGATACTGATAGTTAAGCGTTTGATGAGTTCATGATCTTTGATCGGATCAAGGTCATTTAGGTAGACGACTTCACCACCTAAGTGTTCCAGATCTCGATTTAGATCGGGGAGTATTGCATTTACACCCATTTAAACTTACTCCTTTAGTTAGTTTCTGATGAGAGAGCATCCTTTTCATTTTTAAAATAAAAGGACAAAAGAACGGGGATGTCCGAAGACATCCCCGATACAGTTGTTTACTTACGAATGTAAGTGATTAGCGGCTACGGCCACCCCAACCACCCCAGCCTTGTGAGCGGGTAGAAGCTTGACGTGAGTAAGCTGCACGGCGTTGGAATAAACCACCAGCAGAACCCACACCACGTGATAAGTATGCACGGTTGCCACGAGATTCACGGTTGATGTCAAATGCAGCATCAGGACCGATAGATACGTGTGCAGACTCAGCAGCTTCACGGAATAAATCGAAGAACTCAGGTGTAGCGAATACACGTTGAGCATAACCAGTTAACTCGAATGTAGAGTTCATGGTATTTAATACTTCGATCGCATCAGAGATACGACGTTGTTCATCGATTTGTTGGTTGTAGTAAGCATCAGTTAATTTACCGATAGTTTGAACGTCATCTACAGTGTTCATTAAGTTGATCATGTCGATGTTACGAACATCACGTTTACGACCTTGACCATCAATGTAATAACCCAATGGGATACGAGTGTAGTCAGTAGTTACTAATGCTGGTTTACCTGCATCTTCCCAAATGCTTGAGAAGGTGTTGCCACCAAATAAGAAGTCTAAAGAAGCGACCACTGCTGCTTCTGATTCACGTACACCTTTAGCTGCATCTAAGATGATATTTTGAACTGGTGATAATTGACCACCTTCTTCGATATCTAATGCGATTACTAAACGGTCTAAGTAGAATGCAGTACGGCAGAATTCGATATAATCGAATGATGCATCGTTAGATAATACACCCATGGTTTCCGGTTCACCACGACGAATCGGAGTATCTAACATTGGTACTTCACGACCTAATGCACCGACGAAACGTTCTTTAAGTTCGTTAGCGTAGATCGGGTTTAAAGCCGCGATCCAACGGTTAGAGTCAGATAAGTAACCTGCAGAACCAATAGCGAACATTAACTGAGTTAAAGTTACTGCGTTAACGCAAGTATCTAAATCAGTAATAACGAATACTGGTTGGAAGGTTTGGGTGTTATCTTCAGTCCATACTTGAGAACGAGTGTTTTCAATGTCTTGACCTACGTATAATGCATCGATGAAACCACGTGCTACAGTTTGCGGAGAAATACGGGTAGATTTACGGCCGTTTTTATCCACGTTTTGACGCACTACAGTTTCGATAGTCACATCACCACGGAAGGTATTACCTAAGTAGTCGACTGAATCGATCGCACCGAATTTGGTACGTACAGCCAATTTACCATCAGCAGGTACAGCGTTGAAGTTAAATTCTTCAGAATCGATTACACCTAAGTCTACTAATAAAGACTCACATGCTTCTACAGCACGGTAAACGATACGACGAACTTCATCGATATCACCGATGTCCATACCTGGTGCAGTGATGATTTGACCAGCTAATTCTACATCGATTTCTTTTTGTGGTTCTTTGAATGCTTCTTCAACCATATCTAAAATACGGTTACGCATTTCAACTGATTCAGCAAATACATCAGTTGGTACACGTGGAATACGGATTGGAGTCGCATTACGATCTGCTTCAAGACGTTTATCGTCAATGTAGATTTCACCTAAGTCAGTTGCTGTACCACGTAAGGTAACGGCTACTGCTGCTACGGTGTCTTCTTCACGACGAGCAACGATTAATGCAGAGATATCCGCATCTTCAACTTCACCATCAAATGGGAAGAATTGAAGTTTGTTTTCTTTAAGAAGACGTTTGAAGCCTTCGCCAGCGATGTCTGCTACGTTTTCGATAGCAGCGATAGCTGTGCTGATTGCACCGCTCACTGGGTTACGAGAAACTGAACGACGTAATAATGCGTTCGGATTTGCTAAAGTTGCTACACGACCATCAGTACGAACTGGTGCTTTTTGTGCGCCACGTACTACAGATGCAGTTGATGCTTCAGCTTTTGGTGCTGCTGCTGTTGTTGCTGCAGCTTCTTGGTTTGCGAATTGATTTCCCATTTTATACTCCTATTGTAGATGATGGGTTAATAAAGTTTAAAGATCTTTAAGCTTCGTATTCGATGCTTATTATTTTGAAGAGACGAAATACAACCTTCTCTTCACTATAATAATTTATCCTTATAAATATCAATAGAACGGGTATTTATACGAATACACATCCAGATACAGGCTAATAAAGATTTAGTAATGCTCATTTGAGCGATAACCTGTGTAAAAATCGATAAAATATCGATATTCGGACAGATCTAAAAGGTACATCACGGGGATACCCATGATATACCGGGTGGCTATTTTGAAAAGTAGCACCATAAAACATACTATACAGAATTATCAGTAAGGATTTAAATATGAACTTCTTATACCCAATTGACAACTATAAAGATAGTGGCAGGATATTTAAGAATAAGTTTGAAAGTGAAGTGAGATATAGACACATGCGAGTGATGACTCGTGTGATAGAGGATTGGATGCACGATAACTGGGAACTACCAGGTGGCCATCCTTTGATTAAGATATTAAATAACTTGAATGCTGTTACGGATGATGATTATCGTGCTTTCTTATTATTACGTGAACAGGTGGGTAGTCTTGCGGGTGCATTGGGTTTCTTTGGTGGTACAGATAAAGGAAGATTATTGGATAAACCTTGGTTCTTCTTAGATCCGAATACACCGGAGTGCGTTATTAGTAGTCAGTTTGAGGATACGCAGAAACTGATCCTTGAGCAAACCATGCATGAGGATAAGAACTACTGGATGAGCTGGGAGCCTATCCGTGTTCGTTACCATGTCTATACGGATATGGATTATTGGATCATGGGTAAGAACTACGGTAATGAACCACGTATGCCTTGTGATAAAGATGGGATTAATATCATTGAAATTGATATGGCACTTCTTTATATGCAGTATCGTTATTGGAGAAAGAGTCGTTACAGTAAAGATACCGATAATGAAGGAAATACTTACGAGTATCCAAGAACCGTCTTCTTAACGCGCTTTGCTTTAGCCAATGCCATTGATAGTCAAATGCAAGTGGCTTACTTAAATCGAGTAAGATGTTACTTCATGGGTACTCCACTTGGTAGTAGTCGCCCTATTAATAAGCGTCATGCTTATATCAATACGTACATGAACGTGGATAACAGTATCTTAAATAGTATCATGTACATGAAGAAATACGGTGGTCTTGATTTTGATAAAATTGTTTCCAATTTACCGACAATCGCAGGTAATAGCTATGGAAACTTTTTTAAAGAACTTGATATACGACTTGACCAACGAACTGAATTGATCTGTTGTTATAGTGTACTTCCTTTGTATGAAGTCTGGTTGAATTTAGTTAATGAGAAACAAATGCAACGTTGGAATCGAAATGAAATCCAACATGTTTCTCGTGGATTATTCTTAATTAATAACAGAAAACTCTTTAGTACGGTCTCAAGTAAATTCGGAAATCGTTTACAGCTCCGTTTCAATCAATTAGCTGAATTACTTCCGAAGATCAAGTAATACCTTATTTATATAATAGACTCGATAGGAGGGGTCTTATTATGAGTCAAGATTTAACTACTGTGGCACCGGCTATACAGAAAAAGCAAGCTGCGTTTGTAACTTATCACACGGTCAACCGTAATATTAATGCAGGCCGTTATCGTTATGATCATGGTGATCTTTGTGTGGTCAAAGAGAAATGGTTAGATGAGGAAGGGAAACTTCATAAACGTCTTAACATGATTGAGAACTATCCTCGACCATTTTGGATTACGAAACCAAGATTTCGTAAGTTTAAGGATAAACGCGAATGGGCTTACTTTGATGAAGTGGACATGTTTCGTTCACCACATCACAACCTAAGCTTTGCCGTTCAAAAAGCTTTAGGTAAATTTAACCCTGACCCTAAGTTACAGATTCGTATGGTCAACCGTGATCCTTACGTATTTGGTACGGACTTAAGTCCAACTTATATCCTAAAAGAAGCATACAGTCATAAATACGGTGGTTACAAAGCGGGTCGTATGGAAGTATGCAAACTGGATATCGAGACCAATGTGGTCGATGGGGAAGAAGATGAGATCTTAATGTGTTCTATTGCTTTAAATGGTAAAGCAGTCACCATTGTTAGACGTGACTTCTTATTTAAGAATAACGTTAATGGCGATGAGAAGTTCTTTGAGATCTTAGATAAAGATATCCCTCAAGTACGAGGTGAGTGGGGCTATGATGTCGAGTTAGTGATCGTTGATAGCGAACTTGAAGTCATTGATGAAACCTTTAAACGTTTACATGCATGGCAACCTGATATCGTAGCAGGTTGGAACGTCATGATGTTCGACCAAGCAGTGATTGCGAAACGACTTGAACGTTTAGGTCAAGACCCTGCTTTATTCTTCTCTGACCCAAGTATCCCAGATAAATATAAAGGATATCGTTTTAAAGAAGGTAGACGTTTTGCGGTGAGTGATAGTGGGAAGAAAATGAACTTTAAGCCAATCGAAAGATGGCATGAAGTGATTGCACCTGCTTCATTCATGTGGGTCGATGGGATGTGTGTTTACTATCGTCTACGTAAACAGAAAGGTCAATTACCAAGATATAGTCTTGATTATATCTCTAATCTGCATTTGAAGATTGGTAAGTATGAGATCCCTGAAGCTGAGAAGTACGTAGGGTTACGTAAACACTTTTTCATGCAGACTCAGTACCCTGTTCATTATACGGTGTATAACTTAATCGATACGATCATTTATGATCAGTTAGATAAGAAGTTAGGTGATCTTGAAAGTACCTTCTTCGATTTACTGGGTGATTGTGACTATCGTGATTATCAATCTAACCCTTCTAAAGCGGCGTGTAACTTCCATACTTACATGTTACGTGAAAGAGGTGGGGTAATTGGTAGTACTTCAGATACGATGTTTAATGAGTGGGATAGACAACTTCCTCCGTTAGATGGTTGGATTGTGGCTTTAGATACAACTTATCTTGATAGTCATCAAGGTTTGAAATGCGTATTTGAAAATCCTGATCAGGAAACTCGTGTTTTTACACATAACGCCGATAGTGATATCACCAGTAGTTATCCTTGGGGTACCATCTTCATGAACATGTCTAGACGGACAACGAAGATTGAAGTCAGTCAGTTGGTTGGTATTCATAAGCGTGACCGTTATACATTAGGCTTAAACTTAATTGCTGGTCGAGTCAATGCTATGTCAAATGCACGTATAGCGTTCAACTTACCCGACTTTAACAAGACACTCGATATCTACGACGAGTTTGTCAACGAGTTTGAATCTAATAGTGGACATTAGGCACCTCTTATAATTTAAGCTAATAAGTGGGGTAGTTTTCTACCCCACGCCTCTATGTCGCCAAATTTACTTAGGCTCTGTATTTAATCAGTTTTATATAAACAGAATAGGAATAGATAAAGATGAGTCAATATGATCCAGTCACTGACTATCGACAAGCCCAAGGGGATGCGAAGAACCCCACCAATCCATATCCGGGTGATGTCAGTGCGAGTATTAATCCTGTTAAAGGAATAAGAGAAGATAATCATCGTATCGAGGTACAGGCAGACCGTAACTGGGTACGTCGAAGTTTCCATTACTTCAACACTGACCGTGATTATGGTCAAGCACAACGTGATTACGATAAGAACCACCAGGCGAAAGGGTTATCAGGTGCACCTGGTGTGATTGAAGCGAAGCACCGTAAAGCATGGCGTAGTTTCGTTTCCACTGAATTAGGTGGCAACTTCCCAATCAATACGCTATATGGTTATACACCAACTGCAGATATCGCAGTAGATAGACAGTTCCCTGGTCTTGGTGGTGAGATGGGACGTGCTTATCAAGAACGTATCGAAGATAATGCCCATGATATCCACATCCGTTTAGGGGTGCAGAAGTTTAATACAGGGATCAGTTTCTTTAGTAGTTGGTTTGATTATTACTCTCACTCTGTCGCCGTACATGGTCGTACACCTTCTATCCTATATGAAATTGGACAAGTAGCAGGTATCGTAATGGGATTTATGGCACCGCAAGTAGTGGCTGTAGGTTTCATGATTAAATTCTTTGCTTTATTAGGTGGTGGTCGTTTTTGGTACGTCAGTCCTGCGATGCCTTTATATTGGACAGCAGTCACCAATATCTTCAATGAAATTACCGGTTCTATGGGTTTAACCTTACCGACTACAGCAGATGATGCTTATGACATGAAGTTCTCAAAAGGAACACAAGGGTCAGGTCCTGCTGCTCGCAATGGATTAAGTTATATCCAGAAAGTTTCTAAATTATTACCAGGCGTATTCCAAGAAGCATGGGGTAGCAATGAAGAAGGCTTTAATATAGATGTAAGACGCGTGGCTTCTCGTGCTCAAAGTACTCAGATGCAGATCAACCAATACGTATCACGTAAGTTACAAGATGCTCGTAACTATGATACCGATAAAGCGTTCAGCATCTACGATGAAGCGATGCAAGCAATTCAGAACCTCGGTAAATGGGGTGGTAAAGTTGGATTTAGTGGAAGTGTGAGTAATAAAAACTCTCTACGTGCTTATACGCAAGAGTACTTTAAATCTAAACTCGGTAGTTCAGATACCAAACAGAATGCGGTGGGTTTTGAGATCTCTGAGAAAAACCGTAAAGATGGTCAATCTATATTAGATGCGGATTCTATGCAATCACTCTATACTAATACAAAAACCAATAGTAATACGAGTGATATCGATACAGGTGATGATGTTCAAAATCTCTTCATGAAAGAATTAAATGATGGTAGTGCTTGGGTAACGTTACGCGTTGATGGTACTCGTAGTATTTCTGAATCATTTAGTAATACTTCTGAAGAATCTCAGATTGCCAGTATGATTAATGGTTGGGCGGACTCTCGTAAACAGCTCATGTTTAACATGGCTGGTGGTAGCATGTTTGGTGATATCATGCAGTCTGTAATGAATGGTGCTGCTGACTTCGTAGGTGGTCTTGCAAAATCATTTAAGGTGGAAGGGTTAACAGGTTTCTTGTTTGGAGCTAAAGTTGATATTCCGAAAACTTACGGAAGTAGTAGTGCGTCTTTACCTAAGGCAAGTTATACGATTAAACTTCGTACACCTTATAAACATCCTCTTTGTGTCGCACAAGACTTATATCTTCCATTAGCGATGATCCTTGGTATGGGTTTACCATTAAGTCAAGGCCGTAATGCACATGGTGGCCCATTCTATTGTGAAGTATACGATAGAGGTCGTTGTGTGATTAAGAACGGTATCGTAAGCAGTATCAGTGTAGAACGTGCCACTTCTAACGTCGCATGGACTGCAGAAGGTTTCCCTTTAGGGATTGATATTACGATTGATATTGAAAACCTTGATACGACGATCCACATGCCTATCAATACAATGGGATTCTTAGATAGTCTCAATCCATTTGATGCAGCTGAACGTATCTTAATTGGTAATGAAGGTGCAATGGCTGATTATGTAAGTACACTAGCTTCATTATCATTACCCGATATGATTTACCGCAGTAATAATTTTAAGCGTAACCTTTATGCTTACCAAAGACAATGGACAAGTTATTGGGATAGAGATCACTTTATCCAACGTATTGCAGCAAGTGCACCAGGTAGATTTGCTTCTGCCTTTGTACCAGGTACGGATAGACGATAAAAAAAAACAACAAAAGTAAGGGGGTAGCATTTGCTACCCCCTGCTTATGTCCATTAAAACTTAAATGGTTTTGAATTTACGATGATGTATAAAAGCACAACTGCAATGATCCACGTTACCATTTTTACATCCATCCTTTATATGAATTATAGTTTAGTAACATGTATCCTAATAACACTAAAATGATCAATAGAATAAATGCCACTAACGCAAGACTAAAACGTAGGCTTGCTTTACTGTGGTCAAGATAATGCGTTGGTACCACTGCCTCATCTTCAGTTAATTGGTGCATTTGGTAATAACCATAAGCACCTGAAATTAAAGCAATGATTAACAGGACACCTAGTGTAATAAAGATTTTAAGCATGGTTTCATCCCTCCTATTAAGATGAAGTCAAGTTTAATTAACTATGATCACGTTCCACTTGTTGGATACGTTTAACACGGTAACCATTTGCAGCAAGCACTTGTGATAAGGCTTCCGCTGACTCTGGGGTCACATCAAGTAGTTCTACTGTATAGTTAGAAACGGACAGTAACTTGATGGTTGGATAACGAATCCAAGATAACCCGATTGCATCAGTATTACCATTTGGGTATTCTACTAATACGTAGAGTTGTGAGGTAAAATCTTTTTCAGATGTTTCCTCTGGTAATGACGCAAACATTTGAGCGTGTTTGGTTGCAACTTGGTAGTTAAGTTGTTCTGCCACGTTACCTGATACGATAGAGGTAACACGTGCATTGGTTACTTTAGTAGGCATTACTGCATTTGGGTAGAGCTCAAAGTTATAACGCTTACCAAGTGTAAATGGATTACTTAAAGCCATTTAGTCTTCCTCACCTTCATTTAATGTGAAATAGAAATAACCTTCATCTGTAAAGAAGATCCGTTCTATTTTGTTATATTCAATCTCATGGTCATCAAAATATTTTAACCATTCCATACGAACTTCACGTTGCTCATCTGTAAGTTCATTTACATCTGCAATGAAGAGAAGTTCACAAACTGAATCAGACAACTCAATAAGTTCAGTTGGAATCGTTACAGGAATATCTTGAGTATCCATGTCGTTATATTCGTGTACTGATTTGATGAGACGTTCAATTGCCCCATCTTCAGCAAAGTTAACATGAAGCTCTTTCATGTGTTAATCCTTATCTAAATAAATATTTAGTAACAAATCCTCTACAACCCACTCTGTTCTGACGATATCATTTACATGGGCATCGTATTCATAAAGAACAGGGTGCAGATATTGTCTGATGAGTTTGTGGAGTTCAAGTTTCTCCCAAGTATCACGAAGACCTTGGACGGCAACTCGATGGGGATTGGTGTAATACAAGATCACTTCAGAGGGAGAAAACTCCCATCTGTCGTTTTGTCGTTGTACTTCTCTTATCTTTTCCATCAAGCCGGTTACATCAAATTGGATGACGTGCATAGTTCTGGTCTCCGGTGTACTAAGAAGTTTTTATTAAGATGGAATCGATCAATATCAGGTGGGATTCTTCCGATATCCAGATACTGAGCAATCCCATCAAATGATTGCAATAATTCATGCTTGTGTTCTAGGATGAACTCTCTAATCGCAGAGATATCATCTATCATGCTATCAAAGTGTTTTCCACCACTAAAGAACAACCAGTGCATGTCCTCATAGATATCATAACTCTCATCGTTATTAACAAGAGAAACTAATTCCATCAAGATACAATAGATGTAGTTAATCTTTTCGGTTTCTGGGACATTGGTTACACCGAATTGTTTATCGATGAAATCCGTCAGTACCTCAGGTAACCAATAAACATGGTAACTCATTTATCCCTCCTATTAGGATATCGTAAATCTTAAAAATCCGTTTCTGTAATTGAAGTCTTGGATGCAATTCATACCTACCCATTCATGTTCTCCATCATCCTGATAGACATTAATAATCCCTAAGCCTTCTATACCAATAATATAGCGTCGCATCAAGGCATTAAAGAAATCATTAACATCGTCTTGTTGAAGGAAGTCGTAGTAAGCTTCATCATTAAATTCCCAGTTCTCGTAGCCATCCTTTTGCATCGCTGATGTCATCTCATAGACGATACCCTGGGTATTCTCATCCATTTCCACTTCAAGGTCATCGAGCGTATTTTCAAGACAACTTAATACATCTCTCCCGTGACCTACCATCATTCCATCTTTTACTTCGGTACCTAATACGGTTAATCTAAAGAAGTAGTTCAGTAAAAGTAACATACATCCATATCTCACTTCTCTTACTGCATCTGATACTTCTAGATTTTCAGTATTTGTTAACATCGGGATATCACCATGTAAGATCCCTTCAAAATGCCGTCTTATTTCAGTATCTTCCAAATAGACGACATAGTGGGAGGGTGGATAGGTATTCCCTCCACCCTTTACATTGGTGAGATCAATGACGTTGACATTCTGGTACCCGATTGGTTGTTGACATCTTGGTACGTGTTCAAACATCTTGGCTCCTAATATCTTAAGATAGACCCACCCCGATACATCTCGTAAGGGAAGTGCCTATTCTTATAATAAAACTCAAACTGTGCAATTGTCATGACTTTCCACATGAAAAGATCTCTTTGGTCAGAATCATCTGCGATCATGAACCGGAAATCCGTTCGATGGAAATCATCTAACTGATTAGTAAAGAAACTATCGATGATGTCGTAAGATTTCTCTACGAACTCCCATGCGATATCATAGTTACTAATCTGGCTTCTTTTAAACACATCTACTACTTCATCATCTGAGTGATAATCCAGATAATGATAGATGATCATAAAGAAGTTTAGTATACTCAGTTTTTCGGATTTGATTTCAAAATCATCAGCTTTGGATATCAGCTTCTGGTAAATCATCCCAAGGTGTTGATATAACGACCGGACGTCGATAATTGCGGGTCGCATCTCTATTGTCCTCTCTTTCATCTCTTAGTTCACCATGATAAATCATGATGCGTTTATCACCAATGCATCTTACCTCTAATACATAGCCACGACGACGTATCTCAAAGTATTCATATCCAGTTGGCTCATAGTTAACTGGATAGATGCTGAATTGATCCGATAATTCATTCATGACATTATCCAAGATATCAGATACACGATCACCTTGGATCTCCTCTACGTTACAGTACTCAACTAATGCAATATATTGATATAACTGAATATAGAGTCTTTCAGTGTCGTAGCTTGATGATGCACCTAAGATAAAGTTGTTCTCTAGCTCACGAGTAAGCTCAGTTAAGATTGATTGATATCTCTCTGTTCTGAAAAACATGTCGCGATCATAATGAAACTCACTGATTCTCACGTTATCTAAAAGACTATCTTCTATTAGTCTGCTCATTCTATCTGCATCTAAACAAACGCAGAATGGATAAGCAGGTCTTAGGTATTGTCTCGATTGCCTTACAATATACTTCGTTGGGGTATAATGTAAGTTCTCAAGTGAACGGGCTCTTCTTGCCATGTTGTACCTTCTTTATTTATCGAATTCGACAAACTCCACCAATACGTAAATGAAATTAAGATCAGCTGTAATCGTAATAACGTTAACAACTGAGTGCTCCGTATTCATCTGATGAAGTCTATCAAAAATTTCATCTCTGACTTTTGTAAAGGCTTGGTTACCTTCTACAGGTTTGATTTGTTTCTGTTGGATTAACCACTTTACATTACAACCTAAATAGATCCCACGATAAGCAAGATAACTTGCAATTGGTTTAACTAAGCTGCATACAAAGGAATGCTCCCACCAGACATCACTTTCATCCTTCTTATAATTTAAATCTTCTGCTGATGGCGTCTCAAACGTCAATACAGCATACTTCTCGTTAAACATGAATACTCCTATAGTTTTCTATCTAAAATCGCTCTACGGCTTAATTAGACACATTTTAACACATGTCTATAACCTTCTTGTCATGTAGATAATATAGGGTTGTAGTTATCGATAAAAAAGCAAAAAAAAAAGAGTAAGTTACGGGGTTTTCGGCAGCCCCGGAAGTGTAACTTACTCGTGCCCATGTGGGCAATGATCCTAACAAGGAACATATGAACAATAATCCAGGCGACTGTATTTCAAATCGCCTGTGTTATTGGCCATGTTAATGACGAGCTTTTAATAACTCGATCTCTGCTTGTACAGCTGGAGTATTAACAATGTTAGCACGGTATTCTGCTTTTTGTTGAGCAGATGGTGGTAAGTCTGCTGACGCACCACCGAAGTAGCCTAATGAAGCTACTGCTAAAACTGTTGCTGCAATGATTGTTTTATGAATTAGTTTAAATGTTTGGTTGTTCATACCCAAATTTCCTCTGTTAATTTAGTTATTACTATATCAGCAAATCTATATTTGTGATAGCAGTACTGATATGTATATTTGCTGAAGTCCTCACGCAGCAGGCATTTAAGACATTCTACTACGTTGGGGAATTGGTTATAATACCAACTACTAGGTTTAATTGACTCTATGTAGTTGATTAATGTGATGATTCGCTTTTTGTTAATCATATTACGATTCCTATTTAAAGGGTTGGAATAAGGGAGGGTTGTTCGTACCAATCCTCCCGCTTTATGTTGTCGCAGTAAAATACCATTAAACAAATCGCGCATCTAAATTTCTTTCTTTTTGCTGAAGGATAAGAAGATATTCTTATATTCCTTCATGTAAATTATATATACTTATAAAATCGATAGAAAGGGTTTTTATAAAAAAGAAAAATTCGGGTAAAATAGAGGGTACCAACTGGTACCCTCTGATTGTGTCCGTTATTTGTTTTTAGCAGGTTTATGAGCATCCACTAAGTCATTGAGTGTCTTTTCTCTTTGACTAATGAGTGCTTCATAAACACCCCACTCTGCAAACTTCTCTGAAATGAACTCTTCTGAGATCTCTTCATCGTTATTTCTTGATGCAAAGTAGAATTGTGCTAATACATTTTCCATTGGCACTTCTTTTAATAGCTCATCGATCGTATTTTGGAAGTGTACAGTGATTTGTTCACCTTCTACATTCTTAAAACGATGCCAATAAGCAGTATAAGAAGTATTACCGTTTTCATCGCGTGTAATGAGTCCACATGTTACATGAAGAAGATCAAGTCTTCCACCTGTGAGTAAACGTTTCTCACGATGACTGACTGTTGTTTCATGCCCACAGTATAGGACACCTGCTCTAAAACCAGGAATCGCATAGATCGTAAAGTTATCAAGTGTTCTTGGTTTGCTCCGATGGATTGGATGTTGAGTTTCCATTTTGTTATATCTCCTATTGATAACAAAACTAAGAGGGTACATTAAGAGTACCCTCATTTTGGAATATCCCTATTCTAATTATAGAACAAGACCATTTTCTTCTACTGAACCACCATCTACATCAAGTTTGATACGTGAGTTTACCACACCTGATAATTCAGCTTGGAAAGATTCAGTTCTGTCTTTAAGATGACGAATCATCTCTAATACTTCATCATATTCAGTGGTGAAGTAGACAGTACGGTTCTCAATCTTTTGACCATCGTTTAAACGGAAGATACCATCACATGAATAGCCTGTTACGAATTTACCACGTGAAGCTTCTTGTGCATCAAGTGAGGTATGAAGCATCGCAAGGGATAATGGATTGCGGTTATATTTATCACCGAGTTTATCAGTGATCATCAGTGATGCCACACCTGGTGCTGCACCGGTTACTTTGGTGAAGTTTAAGAAGTTGCGTAAGTCTGCATTATCTAAACCATGATTTTCATTACTGAATAACATGGCAAGCATGCTGATGTATTCTTCTGCGACTTCATTAGCTTCTTTGATAGAAACATTTGGAATCAATAAGGTGATAAATGGTACGCCCGCTTTTTTCGCCATGCTATCATAAGACACTAAAGTACGGTAAGCGTTTTCAATGGATTTTAAGTTATTATCATCTAGGAATAGGATAGAGATAACAGGTTTACCACGTTTGATTAATTCAGACGCAAGTACTGGTGCAATTGTAGAACCAGAACCACCATTAGCAGATGCCACCACAATGTTGATATCGCCTGGGTGTTTTTCACTAATGAAGTTAGGTACTTGTTGCATGATCTCTGGTGCATTTTCTGCACGGATAGAACCTGAACCTTCTGCATCTTTTTCTAATTTGATTTTATAAAATGCATTACGCACTTTGGTGGTATTGATGTTAGATTCAGATGTATCAATTAAGAAAGCTTCGACTTTGGCGTAGCCTGGTTTCTCTTCTAATGGAGTCGTGATATAAGGTGATACCACATTGATCCCTGTACCACCACAACCATAAATAACCATTTTATTTTTCATAGTTAATCCTCATGAGTTTAATTAAATTTAAATTGTTTAGTTAACGTTAACGAAGTAATCAGACAGACTACTTCCATATACTTTGCTAAGATAGGAAGGATTTGTGAGATTACTTCAATGAGATAATATAGACTTATAGGAAGTAATAGAATTTAATTATCCCAGAAACAAAGGTATTTTTATTATGAGTCCAGTACAATTTGCGATTGCTGAGATTCGTTCAGTCATCCCGGATGAAATCTTAGAACTCGCCTTTATTCCAAAGACTAAATATAAATTAAGTCGTTCTCGCTTTACCCCTAAGAGTATCGACAGTCAAATCTATTTCAATGTGATCAACGAACGTGTACGTCGTCATATTGATAGTCAAGGGGCAAAACAAATTACAATTCCATTAAGTGGATTAAAATTCGAAGAAGTAGAAATGGGTAATGGTCAAGCTTGGACTTGTCATATCCCTAAACGATTAACAGGTGGTCGTACAATTACTCATGTGATTTCTGTTCATGTGGGTATGGTGGGTACAGGTGCAGGTTTCTTAGGGGGTGGTAGTGTATCTCAGTTTGGTTTAGGTGTATCAACACGTAGTACCAATAATGCTTGCGGTAACGATATCCATCTTGCATCAGCTCGTGAAATTATAGATGCATCCAAGCCAATGGATATGAACTTCACCAGTAATGTTTATTTGATCGATGAAAATACGATCATGGTAGAAGACCGCATGCCGATCTCTAACCTTGAGTTAAGATGTCAGGTATCCAGTGATGAAGAATTTAGCTTTATCCAGGGTGCTCACGTCGCTGTATTTGCTGAGTTGTGTTTACTGGCTACTCAAGCTTATATCTATAAGAAACTCTCTATCGTCAGCGATAAAGCGATCTTAGATGGGGGTATGGATTTAGGTAGCGTGAAAGAATGGATCGATAAGTTCGCTGATAGTAATGAACAGTTCAATGAACTTGTTAAAGGTCGTTGGGCGAAGATCCAGAAAATGTCTGATAAACCACGTCATAATCGTTGGTTAAATATGAAAGGCGCGTTAGTTAACTTTAGCTAAAAAAAAAATAACAACATAAGTAGAGGGACTCTTGATGAGTCCCTCGCCTATGTCCGGATTACTGACCTCTTTCAAGTTCAGTAAATAACGGAAGGTGTTCTAACACGGTTAAGTCTAGATTATCCACAATACTGTCCAAGAAGTTTAACCATGTTTCCTCGCACTCTTTACCGAAATGTAATCGATATGGGGCGTGTTCTTCATGTGCTAAATCTAATGGGATATTGTAAAGATAGCAGACATTAGAAGTGATGCCTTCTTTACCGTGCTGTACAACGATAGTGATGAAGTTTTCTCGATCTGCCTTATCCATTGGTTTGCAGACTTGAATTAAACTATTTCCAAATTGAAGTGCCATAGTGTCTTTCCTTTATGCATACAACAAGAGATAAGGTTGATCAATTAAACCTAAACCCGATTATTGTACTTGGTTGTTTTCAGGTGCACCCATGAATGAATCAATGAACGCACGTAAGTCATCGAATGTTTCGTATTCATCCGCAGCAAATACGTGCTCAGATGCAGTACGGAAATATTCAGTTACATTGTATACTTGACGGCAAAGCAATGCACCCATCACGCGAACAACGTGTAATGCTAATGAGTGGCTAGAGATCACTTCGATCTTCGCAGTGTTACCTGCTGCACCTTGGTCTACTAATTCAGTACGGAATGATACTGGTGCTTGATGGCCAAGTACACTGTTTGCGTTGATTACCACACCGCTTTTCACTAATGCAGGTAATAATTCTTTTTCAAGGTTTTCATCGTTAAGTAAGTTTTCAATAGTGAACTCAGGCATTAAGTTGATACCTGCACCATTTGCATAACCGATGATAGAACGGAAGATGCTAGTTACCGCATAGTCATGAACGTATTGATTTTTCGCTTCTTCGTTTTCGAATGCTTTAATAGAGTCGAATAATTGACGATCCATTTCAGCACAAGCTAAAACACGATATTGATCACGTTGTTGTTTTTCAACAGCTGGATTTACCGGTTGCACGTCTTCTTGAGTTTCAGGTGCTTCTTGTACATCGCTAGTTGCTTGAGCTTTAACTTCTTCTACTGCCACATTTTCGTTTGTTTGTTCAGCCATTTAAAATACCTTATTAGTAATTTGATTAAAAAAAAGGGATAGCGGAGAACCCGTGCTATCCCTAAAAGAAGGGTGGAGGAAAGGAGATAACCTAACCAATCGAGGTATTATAATTGATTAGGCCAATGAAATAAACCCCCACCCGTATACGGGAGTATGAGTAAACCGTTACCGATTAGTCTGAAAGACCACCCCACACTTTCTTCACTTTGTCATGATCCATGATGTCATTGTTGTTCAATGAAGCATATTGGGTCAATGATGTTGAGATATAACCTTTGCGAACGATTTTCTCGTCAGGGTTTTTAAGGTTGTTGAATTTCGCTTCACGTTTTTGTAAAACACGGATTTGGCTGTGCTTACCAATACCTGCTTTAAGTGATGCTTGTTCTAACTCTTTATTTTTGTCGAAGACTTTCTTCGTTAAAGAACCGAATTCGATCGCAACCGCTGCAGCCACATCAGATTTCGCTTCATCGTGAGCAGTGATAGAAGCTTCAGTAATACCTTCTGGTAATGCTTCTGCAATCGCACCTTTTTCTACAGTACCAACACCATTTTCATCAACAGTAATTTTACCTTTGATTTTTTCTAAGATAAGATTAACGCGTTCAACTTTACTTAATTTAGCCATGAGATTTCTCCTATTTAAATTTGTTTAGCTAAGTTTATATATTGCAATATATACTTATAACGGAACGAGATAAGTACATGATTTAAGATAAGATAGTAAAGGATTACTACCTTATCATCAAGTAGATAATATACCTTTATGATAACCTATAGAAACGGGTCGGTTTTAGAAAGGTGGTTCATCATAATCATACCCTGGCCACTGCGCTTCTGAAACGAGTTTCTTTGGATTTCCACTTTCGTAGATCTCATCATTAACACGACCAGCTAGGATGTGGTTAACAACAGGCGCACTAGGTAATAAACGAGTACTATCAATACTACTACGCCAGAATGCTGCAAGTTCATTGCTTACAATTGGCGAATCATTCTCCGTTAGAATTCCACCATAAAACTTCAGTGCTTTGGATAATAACTCAAGTTTATTGGTACGTTGGTTGAGGTAACCATTCGAACCTAAAATACCCGTATTGAACTCACCTCTTGGTCTGCTATTTTCATCAGTACCATATTCTACTGCACCGAACAGTGATGTCTGGCGATGGAAGACAAAAAAGTAACCACTGACCATGTCATAGTACACGGCTGAGATCTCTACCGAGTAGAAATCATCATAACCAAATGGGAATAACTTGATTACGGTAAGATCCACGGTGTCAGTGACATCTTTTGCTTCGAGTGTCTTTGTATCGAAATCGATTACATGTAAAACACGATCAAATAACATTACGGCGAATCGATAAGTGTTGTCAGCTACCCAGCCATATAAGTAACTTGCACTTGGTAGGCCTGCAACACCTGTACCCTTTTTATCTTTACGATTAATGAGTTCGATGTTATCAACAAATAAATCGCTGCGTAAATCGGTAATGAGAACTAAAGCAAATTTAGTTGGTTTAAGTCTTTTTGTAACAGCGGGTTCAAATGAAACGACAGGTTCACTTAAACTAAGACGAGTAAACTTCTTGCCTTCAGTATAGTTCTGATATAGTTTCAAAAGTTTCTCATCACGAATAAACGGTTTATTTGGTATAAACTGCGTATCCTTTTTCTTTGGTTTATCGCTTACGAACATTGCGAGCTCCTTTCTTCTCTTGTTGTTCAACGAGATAATGTTCCAACACTTGAAGTCTTTCTTCTACACGTTGGTTAACATGATCTTGTGCATCTCTGTCGGGAATCTGGACAACTCTCTCCTCGACAAGCTTAAGTCTATCATCAAGATGATTGTAATCTTTGACTAAGACTTCGAATTTGTCTCTTTGTTCTTCCATCTCATGCACCGCACCGTATAGTGCGAATGTGGAGAAGATCAAACAAAGCGACCATATCACAAATAGTGTTATTCCTGTCAGTTTCAGAAATGTCTTAACTGGTGATCTACGTTCTTGTTTAAAACCTGAAATTAAACCCATGGTGTCCTCCTATTAGACGATAAATTAAGGGTAATTTAATTGAGAGATAAGTACTTTTACTTGTACTTTACCATGGAGATAATATACACTTTTAAACGAAGATAAAACCAATCTTCCCAATACCATGTATCCAATAAAAATTTATTATAATTAAAAACATTAAGGTCGAACCAAAAATGAATGAAATTAATATAGTGGAGTTCTGTCGTGAAGATGGACGAGTGGCTTTATCACTTGAATATCTCGAATCAGGAATAAACTTAAAATTGCATCAGAATAAATGTCTACGTGATGAGTGGTTGTTTAGTCTACCTTATCGCCTAGAAGAACTTTCTCGTTTAGACGAATTACTCCGTGATACTTGTTATAAGTATCTCGAAATGTGTCGTCAAAACAAACATCCTACCTATAAATGGATTCGTGAACAAATCAGTCCTTATAGTGGGTTGTTATATCAAAACGATTTATTTAGTCCTCGTTGTCAGATGACAAGACACGTGGCATCACATCTTCCGATGTACGTGGTAGGTGAAAATAAATCGGATCGTTTCGGTGGCTATCAAACCCGTTGCAATGGCCGTATCGTGGGAAAAGAATCCCAAGTCAACCAGATCCCAAATCACATGATCCACCTTCATCTGAAGCAGTATAAGGATAAATATCATGCTGAAACAGGGATGAGAATACCAGGGAGATTCATGCACAAATGACTTATCCGTTCAAACATGTTAAAGACAAACAAGAGTTCAATCAGCCATTAGGTGGGTTTATTGGAAACCCAACCATGGAAGGAAGAAAGGACTTAAACAAAGTCCATGAGAAATTAGTACCACCGAAAGTTAAACCTTTCGTAGCCTATGATGATGGGTATCATGATGAAAGCGATGAGTGATAGTATCTTTAGAGATAGATCTGCATTTAATCCTAACGTGATTAAGAAAATCCATCAGGGTAAGGTTGGTCATTTAGTGGATGGTAAATTTGTCGAATTAAAAAACAATGAAAAAGTCCATCGTAGTAAGAAGATCGTTCATCTATTCGGTTGTATTAATCTGCACAAGGAAGATCTTGATTTATATACAAGATCGGGCGGTACAGTTAAAAGCCGAGGTGGTGTAAGTAATGGTGGACGATCCACGACTGATACCTACATGCCAATGTATACAATCCATCTTCCTGGCCATCAACTTGGTTAAACACGAGGCATCCTAGGATGCCTCTTAGTTTTGTCCAAAAAAAAAATAACAACAGAAATCAGGGAGTCCGAAGACTCCCGTGTATTACTTGATAACCAAGGTTCGAGATTGTAGTGCACGCCAGTGTTCTCCGATCTTATTTCGAAGATTGACATTAAGCCATTCATCTAATTTAGCCTTTAACGCTTCAGTCAGTTCGTAACCTTCCTTTCTGAAACCTTTTGGCTGTTTACCGATATCAACATTGTTACTCAGTGCCATGTAGACTTCGTTTTGTTTGATATAAGTCAAGAACGGCCAACTATCTAAACCTCTTGATTGGTGGGCTCCATATGGCATGATGGAGATCTCACCTTCGCTCATATTGATTTCAGTCATGATCGTTGTTTCATAACCATAAACCTCAATGATGCGATGAATAAGATAATCTTTAATCAGATCAGCGAATGCACGCATCTCTTCTTTTGATTTCTTGATATCACGAAATGTGGTAATACTCTCAGCCATATAAAGCCTCCTCATCTATTCAAATTTAAGGACTATCTTCTTAGGGATATTTCCCTGACAGTGGTTCTCGTACAAACGGGTATACCGATAATAAAGCATATTGGCTATGGCATCGTTCGGTCGACCTTTAAAATCTTTCCCATCATTCATATCCAGTCGATAATCAAAGTCATCCACGAGAGCAAGTTGTTTATGCTTAGTTTGCGCAAGGATCGTAAATCCTGTTGGTAGCTGAACATACTCAAACTTTAAACAATCGCGAAAATGATCGTGGTTGATCTTCTCACAATGACTTAGTATCTTCTTACTTAAGAAACTCATGATCTCTGCACGAGAAGGTGCGGGAACATTCCTGGATACTAACATGAGATCCATGACTACTCCTTAGATGGACGTGCTACTTCCTCACCACCAATAAGGATTTTAAATTCACGAGACATCAGCGTTGTTGCATTCCAATTTCCCGGTAACGTGATCTTGTGGAACAACCAGTTATCAAGTACGATTCTGATATCACCAGAGAGATAATACTGACTCTTACGAACATCAAAGTGAACATCGAATTTGTTTATCGCAATAACCTTACTTGTTGGTTCTTTGTATCCGTAATATATTTCTCTGTACTCACCGAACTCATGATCATCATCCGTAAATCCACAATGAGTAATCTTGATAATACCCTCAACTAGATCTGGAACAACATGAAATACGAATTCATCATTGTACTTCATTCTTGCTGTCTCAATAAGATAAGCGTTTATCCCATGAACAATATCATGACAAACAAGTAGTTTGCTGATCGATTCTTCAAGGGATCTAAGCTTGGGGTAGTGTCCATCGGCCAGAACTTGAGTATTTGGGATATTGTTTACGAGTTGATTATAGATCAGAGCAGTCGCATTGGTCGCTAACCGTTTCTGACTTGGATCATCATAGTTATCATCATACGCCATACTACTTCTCCGGGTTCTTTGGTTTGAGGTTGATCGTGAGGTAAGGTGATGCAATTACTGAAAGAACACCACCATGTGGTAACCGGATCGGTCTTTTCAACCAATTGTCAACAATCTGGTTAAACTCACTATTGTATTGTCTTGCAATCATGGTGTTAAGGAAATGCTCGATGCTACGCACTTCTAGATCAGCTTCTGTTTGTTCTTCAAGATAAACAAATCGAATACCATCTTTTGCTGCAGATTGCCAATGATGCGTAATAACGATAGCATTCGTATCGGTATCAAAATCCACGCTGAAGAGGTGATCGATATTGTAAGCTTGCTTAGTCACTTCTTTCAGATGTGATTGTACAGTATATGGAATATACTTTTCTGCGACATCTCCAATAAGATCATCAGTAAGTTTAGATTTAAACTCACGATCCTTCTTCACGGTAGGGTTTTCCTTAACTACCCCTGCTGACTCAAGGGTCATCATTAGTTTACCCTTGAGACTAACATCAAGCCATGTCATACACCCTCCTGCGCATCAATGAACTGAATAGATATGCATTTACTTGCAATAGTTGATACTTCTTTACCATTCGGCAATATAAATGGATGACACAACCATTTTTCAAGTTCGCATTGTAGGGTCTCATGTAATACTACCTTTCCGTTAATCAAATTTCTTGGAGTAACAAGACAGTCTAACGGTGCTCTTACATGACGGGTGGTAGGATCAGCATAATTGACTTTAAAGTCCTCGCCACCTTCTTCTTCATCGATATAAAATCCCACATGTTCGATGCTGAGTGTGCGAATGTCTGAACGATAGGAGACATCAAACTTCAGGTTCTTGCCGTATTGACGACAACCCAACAGATAAAGACAGTTCACTGCTGAATTAGCCACATCACGACCAAGATTACACTCTTTGATCTGCTCCTGTATTTTCTCTAACTTAATAACATCAGTTTGTGATTCGATGCCAGCATCAAGATGGCGTCCGTTCGCAATATTAAATACAGCACGAGCAAGCTGTACTTCAGTAAACGTTAATTTAACATCTTTTAATTTATTGCTCATTATTTATCTCCTGGATTGCATTCATATCCCAAGGTGGAAAACAGTGGTTGTCGTTTAATCGAGATCTCGATCATGATCTTTCTTGCTGATGGCTTAACTGAAACTACTCCATCCTCAGACTCTAAAGTAAAAAACAATGAGCTAAGATTGATCGATGGATTAAGTATGGGTTTACCAAAATCAGGTAGATTTGAGAAGATAAAGAGATTATCATCTAGCGCAATCTGATGACCCACCTTATCGAGAACAAAATCACCATCATCATTGTGGCAACTTAACTCAATAGATATTACAAACTTCACATTCTTGTCATTGACAAAGAAAGGTAAAGCGACACTCTTGATTCTGATGTTTCCACCAAACAATGCGAGCTTATCATTCAACCAATCCACAATAATACCACGTAACACACTAGCTTGTTTAGCGTATTGAGGAAAATAGGTTGGGTTACGACTCGTTTCAATAGTCATAATGATACCTCCTACTAGAACCCTTCAGTAATTCCAGTATAGAACTCAAAGTTAATCTTTCTTGCTACCGGATAGGTTTTAAATTCTTTATCCATGTAGAATCCCAATTGATCATCAAGCAAAGCTGCATCCATTTCGATATGATCATATTTAACGCCTTTGACGTATTTGAACTTGATGAACTCATCCGCTTTGATTGGGATATTGATTTCATCGTATTCGAAATCGTAACCAAGTTGTTTGGGTTCTAATGTAACATTCATATGAACGACGATTTGACCTTCTTCGATGTAGATGTTACCACCCATCGATAAGACCTTAACTGGATCACGAGAGTTACGGCATGCTGCTTCAAGGCGATTAAGCAATGCTGCGCTAAGTAACGATAGGTCAGCTTTGTGTGTGATACGAACACGCTTTCTCACTAACGTTTGATTATGCTCCATATCTCCTCCTATTAGAGATAAAGTTAAAATGTTTTAATTAAGTACTTAATGAGAACATCTTTATTCTCATAAGGATAATATACACTTGTAGCAATCCATATAAAAATGCTTACTGCTATATAGGAATTTCTGATATACATAGGCAAATATTTATCTATATAGGAGGGAATTGTACTATGAGCAATATCTATGACAATACTAAACCAATTACATTACTAGCAGCACAACGAGTTCAGATTGGGAAAGGGGTATTAAATAATACCAAGTTATTGAAACGTTACAGTAGACTGGATCTGATCGATGTCCATGATCATACGAAGAATGTTTTAATCCGTAAGTTACCAACGATTGTAAGAGCAAGATTTGAAGAGAATACCCCACCATTCAAATTAGCCTTCACAAATAACGATAATGCATTACGTTGCCACTATATCTGGAATAATCGTGCTTTAGGTTATTTCGGTGTGTTATTAGATGATGATGGAAATTACATGGTCTCCTATGATACACCAAATGTTACACCAGTTGAGATGTTTAGACCGGATGGGAGTTCTTATACAGTAAACAAGATTACACCTGCAACAAATGGGTTTGATATGAACTTGATTCCTAATCTCCCTTTTGGTGTCACCAGTTTCTACTATGATTATACCGCCAAATGGATGGTTGCGATTACTAAGCGAGAAGATAACAATCAACTTGAACTTCGTATCCTACCACTTAACGGAAATGATCAAGAAAAAATCCAACAACTTGAAAGACATCTTAATCAACTTATCCAACCCACTGCTTCAGTAACAGATGGCGATGATAAGCGTTATTTGATCGATGTGGAGTTTGCCGATATCTATTCCACAGTCATGCACTATAATCCACCTGTTAACAAGGATGGATTAAATACTTCTTGGAATGCAGGTATCTTTGATAAGATCGCCATGTATGATACCAGAGAAGAAGCCAAGACTAAAGACTAATCAAATGAGACTACTTCGGTAGTCTCTTATTTCTGTTGTTATTTTGAAATCGTTAATATAAAGCTCATAGAGCGGTTATTTAATATAGGGATGATAAATTATACCAACCTATAAATAAAATGTATTAGAGAGCTTTTTAGAGGCATTCTAGATGATATTTAAACCAAAAAGAAAAGCGGACAAAAGAGAGAGGATATCTTTCGATATCCTCCGTATATTAATACCTATTCAACTCGATTAGATATAGGTGTCATCAAATTTGGCATCCTGATACGCTTTGGTATTTTGGATGTTCTTCATGTAGTCACCATAACTCTTTTGAGGTTGTTGTGGTTTCTGATAATTACCACCTGAGTTGTTATTGTAACTTGGCTTGTTATCACGTTTCATTTCACTTGGTGGGTTTAATAACTCATGCTGGATCTGGAATCCGCATTTTGCACCAACCGTACCTTTATCGATTAAAGGCTGATTCTCATAACTCATCATGTTGCTATAGAAATCCGCAAAGTCGGCATCACCGATGAAATAACCATCTTGATGAACGTTACCGGCATTATCGAGATATTGTTTTAATTTCTCTTTGATGCTGTTTAGCTGTTCTTCTGAATGAGAAGAGAGACTATACACATGCGGGATGATTTTCTTACTTTGTTCATTGACGAAAATACGTAAGATAAGTTTACTCATGTAATCGTAGAAGTAAGTGGTGAAACCAAACTCTGCTTCTTTCATGGTAGCAGGATCAAAGCCATTCTTACTTGGTACCACCTGACGCATTTGGAATGCTTCACCAGTCGCTTTACTGGTAAGATCTAATACGTTGACTTCAGCTGGTTCGTAATGTAACTCATAACCGTATCCACTTTGCGTAGTTGATAAACGGAAGTGATTGAATAAACGATCGATCACGATGTAATCTACCTGGATACGACCTTCTTCTACTTTCACTTGGTACTGAGCTTTCTTAGGATTCGTTTCATGTAAGATACGATCCGCTGCTTTCATCTTATACAACGTACCTTTCTCGCCATGGTTGACGATGTCTAATAAATCCAAACGGCCAAAGCGTTTCATTAAACCACCTACTCGACTGATGGTATCAGTATCACGGATACGATGAGGCTTGACTAATACGAGTCCTTTTTCTTTGTTCTCTGACATATCCAAAACTCCTTAACTTAATTCTAACTAAGTATTCGATTCAAAAAAAAAATAACAAGGGACAATAACACTTCATTACTTACCCCTGTATCGAATATGCGGACATAATCGAGAGATACAAACCACGTATCTCAGATTGATATAAGGTGACTTGATGATTTCCGCAAATGACCTTGACTCAAGGCTTACTTTACTTTGATACGTGATATCAGGTTTAAGTATCGGTTTTACGATTTAGGCGATGATAAGACTTGGATACGCACTTGGGCTGTACCTGTCTTGATCATGTCTAGTTTCTTGGCGGCACCTTGACTCACATCAAGGATACGACCATGTTTATAAGGGCCTCTGTCATTGACCTTCAAAACAGCACTTTTCCCATTTCTGAGATTGGTGACTTTTATTTTACTTCCAAGGGGTAATGTCTTATGCGCTGCCGTCATGGCATTCATATTAAACACATCCCCGTTTGCAGTTTTACGTCCATGGTGGAATCCACCGTAATAAGACGAGACACCCGTTAGACGGTGCGTGTCTGGATAGGCTTTTGCTTCACTTATTCCTGGTAAGAGAAATAAACTCAACAAGGCTGCATAAATGCACCCATTCGATTTCTTCATACTGGTATACTCCGAGTCTGGATACTTTCAATCTTGGTTTTGCTTTAAGCAGAGTTAAGAAAGTTTAATATCACTACAAGCGTACTAAAGTAAAAGAAGTTTAAAGTGGATCATTACATCCATCACCAAGTCATATAGCTTATACACTACACTAAGATAATATAGTATCGTAGCATCAGATAGCCGAGCGGTCTCACCACCGGCATGCGCAAACCCAACCCGCCATCTCGCCGACCGCCGGCTCTCAAGTTTCTCTCTTAGGTTTTCTTTTTCTCTTTTAAGAAAAAGCAATAAAACATTTCTCAGGTAATCCAAATAAATAAAATCATCAGAACGTTTACTTGATACGTTTCTGTTGATTTTATTTATTTGTTATATAAACATTGATTTGGTAAATCCTTAGTGTATACTAGGCGGTATATAAACCGCCATAGTAATCTTTCTTAAAACATGATTAAAAAAGGATTTACTCAAATAAAGATCATTCCCTGGTAAGATACTTCTTACCAGACAGGAATGAAATAAGCAAGATGTTACTTTGTAACATCTTTCCTTTTTCCTAAAATTAAATAAATTTAATTTTTTATAAAAATAAAAATTCTTAAGGGGAAGGGTAGATAATTTATGTAGTGTAATGAAGATGAGTGTATACGAATCTGAATGTAACGGAATAAATTATCTGGGTTGGGGTTCCAATACAGAGAGGAGTGAATGAGTAATATACGGATTGAGTATAATACGAATGAACGACATCCTTCCACCGAAAAATAAAGTATAGTATATAAGGGGCGAAGCCCCTTATATATAGTGAAAAAATTGAACAGAGACATATACTACAAAAATATAATAATATATTACATTTACATTACACTAAAGAGATAGAGATAATGGAGAGATGAGATAACCTTATCTCTCTTATTTTTGTTGTTATATAGAGATGATAAGAGATATACTGTATACGTATAGTACTAATAAGAGATGAGAGTACTAAGTAAAGATAAAGATGAATTAGAATACTGAATAAAGAGAATAGATACATTATACTCAGATAAAGAGAAAGAGAGTATAAGTAGAGTAAAATTCGTATTCGGGAATTTTTTTTGATAGAGAGAAAAAGAATTATGACGTATTGGATAACAGAAGGGCCTAATGGGATGGGAGCAAATGCTTCAACAAATGGCTATACAGTATTACCAGGTGGCACTATCATGCAATGGGGGAGATTACCAGGGAACCATGATGGGGCATGGCACAATTTCCCTACGCCATTTCCTAACGTGTGCTATAATGTCGTTATTACGCCTCATGCAAGTGCGATGAGTAATGACTATGAGAACCCGCATATCGGTGAGATACGACGAGATATGTTTTGGGCGAAGGCTAAATATGACCATCAGATGAATAACGCAACCTTTATCGCATTTGGTCGATAGGAGAGAGAAGGATATTGTGATATGACGTATTGGATAGAAAATGCACCGGGGAATCTAGAACCTCGTACTGCAGAAAATGGATATAGTATACTACCAGGTGGGATGATGATCCAATGGGGTGGTATACCAAATGAATATGGAGGTGGATGGCATGATTTCCATACCCCTTTTCCAAATGAATGTTTTATGGTGTTGGTTAACCAAGCAGATGTTTCAGGGGACTTTGAAAACGTCAGGGTAGATCATATCGAAAGAACCCGTTTTAGTGCTTGGGGTAAACATGCTTGGCATGCCAATGGCGGGCAATATATCGCCATAGGGAGATAGTAAATGACTTATTGGATTACAGAGGCACCCGCTAATGCAGAGCCCCAAGATGGTGAGAATGGTCGAAGTGTATTACCGAATGGGGTGATCATCATGTGGGGCACAGCAACCAACGGTGGTGATAAGTGTCTATTTCATACCCCGTTTCCGAATAACTGCTTTGCGGTAAACTATACGGGATCATCAGGTCAGCGGGTGAACCCTAAGCTTGCGAGTAAAGACCGATTTGGCTTTACCTTACACCATCGTGAGACCAGTCGTGGTTGGCGGGGTGGTGTGGCGCGTCGTAACAATGATACTGTCTGGGAGCATATCCGTTACGTAGCTGTAGGTAACTAAGGTTTGAGGAGATACATCTTTGGGTGTATCTCTGCCTTATGTCCCTTCCAATGCCATGTGTCTATATTTAAAGAGATAGAATATGAGTTTTAGTAATTTAAAAGAGATCTTCGATCATTACTGTGAGACGGAGATCAATCGTAAGCTCCTTGAGAGCTTAACGAAATGGCGTAATCGCTTTTACAGCCGTAATAGTGAACATGTGGGGTTTTTCTCTACGGCGTCATTTGGGTTATATATCCCTAAATGGATGAGTAGTGATGATGATGTTTGGTTAAATGAGATCTTAGGGATCGATGAAGATGAGGTTTCTGATTTTGTTTATGCGTTACCAACGATCAATAAAGATTTTAAAGTCAGTAGTAATATCTTAAGTATCGGGATGGTGTATCTGATGCATCGTGCTCATACTTCTAAAACCTTAAACCAAAAAGAACGTGATGGATTAAAATTGGTGATCATGGAGATCATGGTAGCGCGTTATTTGACCTCTGTGATGAATAATTACTTCTGTCGTGGTAAAACCTCACCTGAGATCAGTACCGAGGTCTACGAGCGTTTAACGCGTCGATTTGATTTGAAAGTCGCTGGTAACTGGAAGAACTGGATCGAAATGAAATCTGAGTTATTTGTTATTGGTGATGATCAGCGTGCCGATGCGAAATATGCGAAGCAAGAAGTGTTTGATACCTTTGATGATGAATTAGTCGTCCGTAAGCTTAATAGCGTGAAATCTCAGATCAACAAATCGATCGTCGAGATCAATGCGGTATTTAGACAGGTATTAGATGATCAGGAGAAAGTGATCTCCACTTCGGCATTAAGTATGAGCGTGGATGGATTATACCTTGGTGATCTTGTAAGACAACAAAGTCAGTTCTTACATTACCAAGATAAGATCTTTACCGATGAGAACAGCTTCATTAAAGAAGATCTCTTATACGTAATCGAATCTTCCATGCCAACACTAGTGAAAAGTACGTTCCGTGAAACCTTAAGCTTTATGGTGCGTAATCAATTAACACCGAAATGGAAAAATAAAATCTTAGATGCCCGTCATGATGTCATGATCTATAGTCTGGCTTTAATCCAATCAGAAGGATTAAAAACCAACGATTTAGTTCAGATCGCTCATCGTTTACGTCAGAACCTCTTATCCGGTAAAGCCAATGATAAGACGTTATTATCAGTACGTAAATTAGTCGATGGGTTTATTTATGAAGTGAAACCAAAACTTAAAGGTAAACTGGTTTCTTTAGAACGTTCAGCTGTGATGTTGTATATTATTCTACGTACACTTGCGATGAACTATTATAAATCTTAAGAAATAAAAGTTTATTTTGTTTTGTACTATTATGTGGAAACGCGATAACTCCTATGGGTCACATCACAGTGACTTTATCATACGCCCACAGTTTTCTAAAAAGATCAGCTGGGAGTAAGTATTTTCTTACTCCCTTGCTCGATTATATGAAATGAATTTGATTGACAGATCAGTCAGGTATTCTTGATAAGAAATTAATGATTCAGTTAAGCTATCTATAATGGGTTCTGCATTGGAATCCTCCTTATGAAAGTTGAAGTTGAAAATAGAAAGGCCTGATTACCTAGTAAGTACAACGAAAGTGGTTTGTGCTCTGTTTCTCACGTTTTCTTAAGACGTTGTAGACTTTTCTGTCAATCACCCTCTTTGGTTATGGGGATAAGATTTTTTGGTTCGGTTGCACGCGGATCTTTTGCATCCTAGCATAGAACGGTTCTCTTTGTTATTAATAATACGTCTTTCCCTATAACCAAACCCTCTTCGTTCTGAATAGCATATGGGTTTGCTAGCATCTTCCCTTTTACAGTATCTCAGCCTAATGATGGTACCATGTTTCATTGTGTTTCCTTTATCTCCATAAGTCCTCTGGCTTGAGTAGCTGTTCAGAACGAAACCTAAGTCTACCCTGGTGATTATTATCGAGCATGTACCATCATTATTTTGTTCATCTTGTATCACTACTTTTACCTTCTTCGGTCTACAAGGATGAACTTTGCGCTCCGTATGGTCATGCGATATTCATCAACCTCACCAGGGTGACGCCTTATCCTATAATAATACTACTTGATTAACATTCAAATTCCCTGGGCATCTTTATGATGCCCTTTCTTTTTGTCGCCATTTTTTTTGATTTAAATTCTTACTAAGGTAAAAGATAAAATGTCCTAAAGACGGTTATTAGGACAAGAGCTGGTTTCGAATGAAACTTTTATTTGTAAACTAAGTGAAATAGAAGAAATGATTCCTGTCTAATAGTTACATTATACTATAGCCGTGTTTAATCCGTCTTAATCACGCAGTGTAGCGTTATTTTATTATAACCTATACGATTCATCGTCTTAACTAAGATCGTTGTCCTATGCTTGTTATATTGCGTTCTATGATATCGAGTAACGAGGTCACGGCCGTGAAAGTATTCGAAGTTTATCTCAAGATATATAGTGATCTTCATTTAAACGATGAGACAACAAAAATAGAGGCATCCCTAGGGATGCCTCTGATTCTGTCCGTTATATTACTATAACGTATCACTAAGCTTAGCCAGCTGCTACACCCATGGTAGTAGAGCGTTCTTGTTGCGCTTTATCGGTCGCAAAGTTAGCTTTCATCTTAGTGGTGTGCTCAGTACGAGCCATTTTGTAGTTTTGTTGCATGATACCAGTGCTATCAGCTGAAGCTAAATCATCGTAAACTTTGATTTCGCCTGCTTTCACGATATCTTCATAGGTGTCACCTAAGTATGCACGACGGTCTACTGAAGCCATACCGCGGATTTCAAGAGATTGCAAGATGTTATTTGCAAGTACTTTAGTACCGCTGTTAATTTCTTGGATACAAGTAAATTTAACAGTTACCTCAACTGTCTCACGACCTGAAGTTTTATCCATTTCACCCACACGATCACCAGCGTTATCTGGCATCATGTTAGTACACAACCATGCATTGACTGCATAAGTACAGGTTGGATCTGGCTCGATGTAGATACAAGTCGCTGCGATGTTTTCAGGCATTAAGCTGTAAGCATTGAATGCAGCTGATTTACGGTTGTTAGTTTCAGTGATGTATTTTTGAGTCGTTACAACACCAGGGATTTGAGTAATTGGATCACCCATACCCATAACAATCCAAGTTTCGAAGAATAAACTAATACCACGACCGATTACATCATCCCAAGTATGAGTTGGTTCTGATTTTTCACGGGTAGTACGAGAGAATACATCGAATACTTCGTTTGCACCTACGTTAGTTTGAACGTATTCAGCTTTGATAGAAGAATCCAAACCAGAGATTTTCTTAGATTTGTTTTCCATCAATGCTTTAAACGCACGAACCATTGATTTACCGTTATCGTTACCGATGTATTTGAAGAACAATGGTACTTCTAATACAAAGCAGAGAACGTTATTACGGGTGTATGGTGTATTGGCATTCAATACACGGAAGTCGGTACTAAGACCATTCTGACCATCCACGTCAAGACGTGCAACAACATCAGAAACACCGTTAGCAAGACCAACTTTATTTTTAAGAACTGAGTCTTTTGCGATGAGAACTCGTCCATTACGTAAAGTACCACTAGGCATTTGTCAAGTCCTCCATGCGTTTTGCAACCACGAATGATTTATTCAAGGTACGCATATTTGGACCGTATAGATCTACTTTACATGTCCAGCTGTAGCCTTGAGCTTGGTCTTTCGTGTCTTTGTAAGTTTGTGGAACAACCACCACACGGTCATCATAACGACCACGTACACGGTCACGGATCATGGTGTCAGATAACTCCATGAAATCTTCATCAGTTAGTTTACTGTTACCCGTTAACTCCGCCCATACTTGGAAACAAATATAGTCGATATCGCAGATGATTTGCATTGTGATATCAGAAGTTAAGATAGAGGTATCGTTTTTGTAAACTGTTTTAAGACCAGGGCAGAATACTACACGGTCAGATTTGTTGATGAAGTATGATACACCGTTATCCCAAGAACGAATACGAGATTCAACAGGGATATAAGCATTCGTTACTTCTTTACCTTCCAATACGTGGTTGTATGGAGGTGCATCATAACCATAACCTGCAAGCATACCACCAGGTTGACCCATGTATTGCGCACGCATACGTGCCACTTCATACGTCATAGGAACGTATTTTTTATACCGTGGGTTATTGATAAGTTTCATTGCTTGTGGGATGATTACTGCACGCATTGCACCTGTACCGAATAGTTCAGATTCTACGTAGTTACGTGCTTTAGAAACAAGGTTTGCACCGATTGATTCTTCTGCATCCACAGCTGGCGCTTGGTTAGGGTTGTTGATGAAGTCACAGGTACTCATCGTTAAGTTAGCTTCTTGACGCACACCAAGTACTTTGTAAAGACTTACTTTAGTTTCAGTAGAATAACCCACGTCGTATACTTGACGGAATGGATATTTACCTTGGTCTCTCCAAGTTGTTGGGTGTAACTCGTTACCAGTTGCCATGGTATCAAAGATTTCTTTAACTAATGCGTCAAAGTTTTTATTGTTCATGGTACCATCGCCACCACCCGTTAACCAGAAGGTTTTACCGCTATCCATAGAGATCGCATCGTTGCTATCTAATTCACGTTGTACGTAAATGGCATTGTAAGGACGGTTGGTGTGGTCACGACCAGTAAAGAAGTTGATAAGGTGTTTACCATCTTCAACACCTTCAGTAGTGCTTAACGCAGTATTGTTGGTTTGTGCTTCAACTTTGTACATTTCACCTAGAACTTCTTCTAAGTTTTCACGATATAAATGGAAGCTACCGATATCGCCGTAAGTTGCTGGTTTGCCACCACGAGTATCGAAGTCTTGATAACTATCTAAGAAAATTTCTTCGAAGTCGATAGATGCATTACCTGCATTGATATCAAATGCACCTTCTTTGAATGAACAAAGAACAGCATTACCACCGGTTTGGGTTTTAACAACAACACCATCAGCACGTTCATTTTGACGTGTTAATACTTGGATGTTGTAAAGGTAAGCTTTTTGATCTAACAATGTGCTTACTTGTGCATTAGTCAAGCCACCACGTTTATTAGGTGCACTGAAACGAAGACCGATGTTGTTACCAGATTTACCTTTCCATTGTGCTTTGAATTCAAAGATTGGAGAGATTTTAGATTGGCTGGTTGCATCATCGCGTACTTGTAATGTACCAGTACGAGTTTCTAATGTACCAAGTTTACCATCTGATGGCATCGCGATAACGCGCCATCTTGCAAGGATACCTTCGATTGGTTCTTCAGTACTTAATACGATTTTGTTATTTGCATCGACTTCGTGTTCACCAGAAACAGTACGAACTGTTTTACGGAACTGAGGTGATTTAACCCATTCGATTGCTAAACAAATACGTGCTTCAGCTGGCATGTCTTTTGGATGAAGACGTTGTACCATCATTGGGTTGCCGTATTCTTTGAATAGGTTAGCAAAAGGCGTTGCTAAAGTACCATAAGGACTCTTTTCATCAAAGATCTCTTCCCCGAATAAAGCGACTGCAGAAGAAGCAGAGCTGATTACTGCATTGAATGGACCTTTACTTGCATAAGTAAATACCACAGGTAAATGCATCGGGATCTCTGGTGCAACGTAAGGAACAGCACGGATGGATTCATCCTTCGTACCCGGATACCAAATCAGCGGGGTACTATTGTGCGGCTCAAATGTAGCCATAACCATAGAGAAACTCCTCTTTATTTATTGGTTACTAATATATTAGTTTTATTATCTCACCCAGTACTAGATGGAGATAACCGTTATTGCTCTTGAGCTATCAAAGTAAAATAAAGTAGGGTGACTAGAATTCCTACAGTTCCCACTATTAATAAACTCCTTAATTAAGAAATTTATGTCGTTTTATACCCCAGACATAAGGGGTCTACCCTCGGTCTTTCGCTTATGAAATGGCTTAAGATCTAGGGTGGGTCGATTTTACGACATATGATACGAACTCTGTAGACTTTTACACCTAGACGTAGGTGATCAAAAATATGGAGTGATGAATTATAAACCACATTTAGCTAAATGAGTATATAAAAGATGAACATGAAAAGTCCTTATGAGACCATGGTTCTGCGTCGATCTAACATCAGTAAACTCGAGCAGAAATTAAAAGAAATGGTGATCACTAAGCAAGTGAAGTCGATTGACCAAGAAGGGAAATATGATTTCGACACCTATCGTATTTTAGGTGTAGCCGGTGATGTAGAACTACCTTACTTCTACCAACCAATCATCCTCGAATTACCAGAACAAAAACCAACAATTATTGTTGACTTCCGTTCTTATGCCGGTGTAAAATTAGAAAACGATATCATCCATCGCAACAAAACTAATGAAAGTACTAATTTCATTATGGTTTATGCCATTGCAATGGGTGAGTGGATGAAAGATGCTGATTCATTAATCTTAACGCAAGATTTACCAATTAATACTTATGGTGCATTAGTCGCTGAAACAGTCGCCCGTCGTTTAGGTTTAGATCCAGAATCAACTTTACGTCTAATGGCAGCATTCCAGTTGTTCTATGCAACCCGTACTGTAAAAGATATTCAAAATATCAAACCAGAAGAACTTGCTTCAATTGCGACGATTCTTTCTCGTAAGATGAAAGTGGATATCGGTACACACATGCAAATTGTTGAAATGTTAGATGCATCTGATTTGAAAGATATCGATTCATTCATGAAGAAAATTCGTGAGTTAGCATGGTCACCACGTCTATCTAAATTAAGCGTGGGTGATTTAACAATCATGCTTGCAGGCGGTTGGATCTCTCAGGGTAACCCAAAAGAAACCATGGCGGTAGCAATTGAATACCCACCAGCATGGCTTGCGATTAACTTTACTTGTGCGAAGAATAAGTTCTATCAAAAATTACCATTAGGTCAAATCATGAAACGTTTAGATCGTAATGGTGCGTTAGGAACATTCGTAAGTAGTAATACCGCGAAATACTTCGGCCCAGTATACGAATAATTTTATTTAATAAGGAAAACAGAAAACATGGCTGTGATTAGTCCTTATTATCAAGAATATCTTATCCAACATGCTGCTAAGCTTGTTTGGTGTAGTCCTTATGAAGATGAGCAATATATCATCGAGGCTGCCCAGCTTACTGATGCAAATGGGGATATTATTGATACCATGGTGTTTGAGCGTTTATTATCGCTCCCAAATAACACCGACCGTTTCCACATGTATATGATCGGTGGGAACTATCCGGATGAGTTTAACTTATCCCTCTATAAAGAAAGATGGATACCAATTACAGAATGGTGCTTAGAAGCTGACTTCCTTGTTCGTATTTATAATGATGCGGGTATTTTAGTTCCACTTTGTAATGTCTTCTATTTCTTAGAAGATGATGGTACGATTTTATTTGCGATCCGTGAAGATGGGGATTTAGGAATTAAGTTTGGTGTAGAACCAATTTACTTCCATTTCAGAAGTAGTCATTTCTGGAAAATGAATAACCAGACTGAACGCACCAAACGTGTTTACGTGGATAGTCGTATCTATAAGAAAGGAACAGATTTAAGTGATATGGTCAACGCTTATAACGATCGTTATGAGAAAGATTATCATAACCCACTTATTTTTACGAACGGTAGACCATCCAATAAAATCATGGGTAACAACTACGGTGACTACGTTGAAATGTCAGATGATGGTTCCGTGACTCATGTTGAATATCATTCAGTAAAATCATTACGTTCATTCCATTCTGATTTGGATAAATGTAATAAGTATTTACTGATGTTAAAACACGTACAAGATAAAAGAAAGATCCACTATCGTGATGATATCGAGATCTTCCCAATCTACGTACCAAGACTTCAGATTGTTAACTACATGAAGATGTATCCAGAAGCCACATTAGCGGATGCAATCGAACATGCTGAGTTTGAAATGGGTAACTATTATCATCGTAATCGCGAAGACAGTTTACGTATGGTGACCCACCAAGCTTATTCAATACCAGTTGATTATCTTCTTTCTTCATTAACTTCAATGCAAGAGAAGATCGATATCGACAACTGGTATTTGAAAGTTGTGGTACATGAATCAGGATTGGATCGTAATCTCATTGCTGAACGCCATCATGTCATGGAGTTATATCAGCTTGATTACGAAAAACGTTTAGATGCGATGACAGATACTGCATCAAATATCGATGTATGGAAAGCCGGTGAACTTGAGAAATCAGATTATAACTATCTGATGCGTTGTTTTAGACACGAGCTTACGGCTGAACGTGTTTTAGATGCTTATGGTTATGACCAAGCTTCATTAGCACTCGCTAACCCTAACGTGTCGATCACCAAAGATCCAAATAAAAACTACTTCATTATTCCGGTTGGTTTGATGGATAGTTGTACGATTTATGAATATGACAGAGATGGATTACTTTTAGGTTGGTACTACAGTGCTGATACCATGAAGTATTATCCAGTCAATGAAGGGACGATTTATATTGAGGCCATTTCAGGTAAAGGTTCCCATGAGATTTCATTATATAAAGATGTTGGTATTGGCGATAAGATCAATGTGACTACTAATGCAGTCTCTAACTATCGTTTATATCGTATCACGAAAGTACTCGGTTTAAATAACGTAATCACCTACCAAGGTGGTTATCGTGATGTAACCAATGTTGCAACCAACTTCGTACAACGTGATGATGGTTTCTCATTCACGAATGGCGATCCAGCGAACGTTCGTTATGATGTTGTTGGTGATGATAAGTTCCTTTGTCGTGATTTGATCTTAGTACCTGCTTCAGATGGTGTAGTGGACTTTACTTTAGTCTATGGTGATAACAACGAGATCTTAGATATTGCTCCTGCTAAAATTGCGGTGTGGTTAAATGGAAGAGCGTTAATTGAGAATATCGATTACCGCGTAGACTTCCCTCGTGTGATCGTTTTCTCAAAACAATACCTCAAAGGCATGACAGAGCAAAATGAACTTCATATCACCTATCGTGCATTAGGCTTTAGCCGTGATGGTAAATCAACCGATAAACCACGTGAAGTGGGTTATGTGATTGATGGTAAGCTCTCTGTAGATTATCACTATGATTTACATCAAAACCGTATTTCTCGTGTCACAATTGGTGGGGGTGTTTATAACCCACATCTCTTGAAGTTCGATGATCAATATGGTGAAGCGAAAGTGAAAGTACCAGATGGTACACCATACTCGATTGATGATCACTATATTGCATTACGCGGCTATGCGGGATATCGTCAGATCTATCGTTTCCAAGAATCCGATAGACAAAATAATATTGATATCATCAATTATCTCTCAACCCGACTACAACGTGAGAAATTACCAAAACATGTTGTGGTAAATGGGAAATATGAATTATACTCACCTTTCATGTCTGCAATCATTACGCATGTGTTAGCTAACGAACGTAAATACATCGAGTTTGACTATCACAACAAAGCGAAAGTTGCACGATTGATTAGTAAGTTTAAGTTCTTATTAAATAGTGATCCATGTGTTAAAGGTTACGATGAAGACTTTGCTATCGTTGACCCAAGACCATTTGACCAAGCTCAACCTACCGTAGTGCACCACCGTATCTACGCTTTATTTGAGCATATCAATCAAACTTACTTAAATAACAAGGTAAGATTGAATGGTTGGTTTAAGGTAACACGTACTCGTCGAAATGTAACAGAATAAAAGGATAAGATAAGATGGAGTTAAATGAACTCAATCAAGCTACTCCAGACGTCACGTCGATAGACCGCAATGAAAAGCGTGGTTGGCGTCAGTGGAATATGAATCAGATCTATATGGGTCAAGATTCAAAAGGATTATACGTACCAAACGTAGGCGATATCGTTGAGGATATCCGTGGTGGTATTATCCGTTTTAAAGAAGTGGTGAGTGTGGATGAGTCTACACTTATCCCAACTTTTGCAAACCTAACTTTCGCAAAAGAAGATGAAGGTGAACTTAATCAATTTAGAGGGGTAGGTCCAGGTTATCAATCTGAGACTTGGCGTATCTTCTACGATAAGAGTGTGATTCCGCACACTTTAATGGTCGATGTGAACTTACATCAATACGGTACAGATACGGCTTATATGAAGTTATTCAAAGGTCGTGATACTTCCTCAACTGGTAAAGTGATTTCTCAGTATCGTAATAGTAACTTAGATAACTACTCTGAGAACGTACCACTTGTGACAATTGGTAGTCGTTTTGATGACAGTAATGCAATCAAACGTCCATTAGTTTGTCATACGACTGAACATCTTGAAATCGGTGAAGTGGTTACGGCAGTAACTTACTCCGCTTCAGGTAAAGCATGCAGTGAAAATACTTTCATTGTAGCCAATGCAGCAAACGTACGTAGTTTAGATGCAGCTACTGCTTACGTAACAGGTATCGAGTTAATCAGTCCGTTCATTTCATCATCTGATGACCGTTTAGTGGAGTTCCCATCTAACATCCAACGTGATGGTTTATTTACGATGGCGAAAGTTTACTACAGTGATGGTAGTGATCGTATCCTCTCAATTGATGGGGGCCGTTTCTCTATTCTAGGTTTAGATCATTATATCTCAACCTTACGTGGTGAAACAAACTCATTCGGTTTACGTTATCAGTTAGCGGATAACGAATTAGCATGGAATGCCTCAATTGGTGCAGATCGTCACATTACTGAAATCTATCGATATCGTACATTAGAGGTAGACGGTAGTTACTCAGTGAACTTAGTGGCTATCCCGCGTTGGACAGACGCAACAGCAGGTTACGAATTAGAATACTGGTTGTTCAACCTTGATCGTGATATCGTGTTAAACGTAACCGATTATATTGAACCAGGTGCAAACACTGAAATGTTTAATGGTAAGAAATTTGGTACTGTGCAGCATATCTCAGTGGCACTCGAGTTATCTAAACTGAATATCGGTTTAAATAGCTATCGTCATGTTCAGAACTTCCAAATCGGTTTATCCGGTAATCCACTGAACTACGATGTACCGTACTTAATTCAATACCACGTATCACAAACTCCTGGTTATGGTGCAAACACTAAACTCAAAATGACACGTCGTGAACGTGCTGATGAGATTGGTATTAACTTAAACGGTTATCTTGACTTCCGTTCATTAGATCTCTTCTTAGAAGGGACTTACTATCAAACTAAACCATTGTTTGATGAGAACGTAGAAGCCAAAGCACCAGTGCCAACACACTTCAGTGTGACCACACCAGATGGTACATCCGTGGAATTTGAAATTGAGAAATGGAACCAAGAAGTGGGTATTCCAAATAACCCTCAATTCCCAATGGTAGAAGGTAGTACATTAACAATCGAATGGTTACGTAAATTATCTCCAACTGAAACGCAACATCTTTCAGTGACACCGATGATTTTACGTTACTAATAAGGTAATAATAAAATGATACTTTATCAAGAAGACTGGTTACGTTATCCTGGTGCGATAGCGGATTTCCAGACGACTAACACGTCGTTCATTCGATTCTGTAATCTCCTTAAAAAGCAAGGGATAAATAACTGCTTGTTTCCACTCGCACTTTTTGATAAACGTCTCGTAGGGGTCGATCCGTTCGACCCCAAATTACCTGCTGAACTTTGTACGGCTGTTATCATTGAGTGTAAACGAAATCCTTGGTATTGGTTACGTGAAGTGGCAAGACTTCCTGCAACCGGTACTGATGGTATCCGAGTGCAAGCAAACCGTTCTATTATCGCCATGTGGTGGTGTTTACTGAATTGTTTCTCAACCTATGCTATCCAACCACGTCAGACAGGTAAATCCGTTGGGGCGGACTTGTTCCACGTGTATAACGTGATGGTATATGGGTATAAGACGCAAGGATTACTGATTACTAAAGATAGACCCTTAGTAGTAAAGAATACGGAACGTCTTAAAGCGATTCGTGGGATGTTACCTTCCTACATGTGGATCAAAACCCGTAAGGATAAAGATATCGAGGATTACATCAACTACGCTCAGGAGATGAATACCTTAAACTTAATCCCTGCTCAGAATGACCCGCAATCAGCGATCAACGCAGCTCGTGGTTATACAATCGAACGACTCCACGTGGATGAGATTGCTTTTGTAAAATACAACTGGGTGATGTTACCTGCTGTATCCTCAGCGATGGACGCGGCAATCAACAATGCGAAAGCAGCCGGTATGCTTTACGGAAGACTTTACACGACAACTGCAGGTGACTTATCGACTAAGCAAGGTAAATATGCTTACGATTTATTTGTCAGTGGTTGTCCTTGGTCTGAAGGACTTTACGATAAACAGAACCGGGAAGAAGCCTTAAACTTCATTAACTTCCAAACTGGTTTACCTGTTCCATTGGTGAGTATGCAGTTCTCGCATCGGATGTTAGGGATTTCCGATGAAGAGTTTTATGCTCGTATCATGTCTGCACCATCAACAGATGAAGATATCAATAAAGACTACTTCTTAATCTGGGGTAAAGGTGGTAAGGACAACATCATCCCTAAATCGATTTTAGCGGATATGGATAAATCTATCCGTATGGCGAAATACAATGAGATGACCTCAACTGGCTACGTAATCCGTTGGTATATCGATCAGGAAGAGATTCCTCAATATATGGCAACGCATAAGTGTATCCTAGGTGTCGATACCTCAGAACAGATCGGTCGAGACAGTACTGCGTTAGTATTGATTAATGTAACTGACTTATCGATTGTGGCGACTGTATCTATTCGTCAAGGTTCAATCTTAACCTCAGCGAAATGGTTAGCCGAGTTCATGAGTAAGTATGAGAATGTTACGCTCATCATCGAGAAGAAATCCTCGGCGCAAACATTTATCGATACAATCTTGTTGACCTTCACTCACGCTGGTATTAATCCGTTTAAACGTATCTTCAATCGTATCATCGATAATAAGTTACTGAAACCGGATCTTTACATGTTACTCCAACGTAACAAAATGCCATCTAAAGATGATATCGAACAATGTCGCCAGTACTTTGGTTTTAACACCTCTGAGAAAACCCGTACTCACTTATATTCAAAAGTATTAGATGAGGCAGCAAAACAATCCCGTCACGTGATGCGTGATCAGTTCTTAGTGAACCAATTAGCGCAACTCAAAGTGGATGACTCAGGGCGTGTTGACCACAGTGCGGATGGACACGATGACTCATGTATCGCCTGGTTACTGGCTAACTGGTTACTTCGTTATGGTAAGAATATCGATTTCTATGGAATCGACTCAAGACGTGCCATGATTAATGTGACTCAGGATGGCAAACAACTTTGTGAAGATGATTTCGTTGAATTGGAGCGCATAGAGAAGCTCAAACAAGAAGCCGATGAATTAGTCGAGGAATTCTCCAAAACCTCTCATGCAGCGCTTAGAATGCGAATCAGCCAACGTTTAAATGTAATCAATAAACAACTGGATGGTTATGGTATCGAAACTAGAACCGTTGACTCATTTGTTCGTAAAGAAGAAGACGATAAACGTATTGATGTACGTAAACGTCGTTTTGGTATGGTGACAGGTGTAGTGCGTTCTCCGTATGGAAGCCGTTAACTATTTTATGTATAAATTGCATTATACAACGTTCAGTTTATTGATGAGACATTGAACACCTTTTTGTAAATTTTGTTAGTTGTTACAAAGTGAGGCATCCTAAGATGCCTCTACTTCTGTCCGAAAAAAAAAAGAAACGGACAAAATAAGAGGCTACCAAGGTAGCCTCTTTAATATTACCAGATCATTTTACCCCAGGTAATCATGATAGCACTATTGCTGTTAATGAATTCAAAATCATAACCTGCTTGTCTGAGATACCATTGGAGATGTGGGTCAGTAAGACGACAAGGTATCATATCGGTACCTCTATAAGTGTTAGTTAATTCTGCCTCCACGATAATAATATTATCATAGCTGGGTACGCTCTTACGCATTTTGTCAGCGATAAAGCGCAAAGCATGCCCAACTCTGCGTTTAGCTTGTGGTTTAATCACATCGCAACGTCTTGGTAGAATTGTTTCTAATTCATCTGCACCTGTTATTTTTAATCCGTACTTTTCCATTTCATTCCTCCTAATGATAAATAAATGTTTTAACTTCACCACCAGTGAGTTCATCGTGCTTCATTGCAAGTTTAACTAATTCCTCTGGTGTATGATTACAGGCTACTTCTGCAACTGAGATTCGATAAACGATTTCATCAGTAAAACGTTGAGCACCTGAACCCATTACGATAGCAAGCTGATCGTTGTTTGGATAGTAACACTCATCACGACAATCTTCTTTATTACTGTTAATTCCCCAAGTATAACAACCTTTCTTGGTGATAAACATGAGCTCTACTAGAGCACCAAATGCCTGTTCATAAGTAATGGTACTATTTTCCGCATCACGAATCATTCTGGTGTTATAACGATACCAGAATTCATTGAGGCTCTCATTTGTACCATCAATCCAGTTCTTAAAATCAGCAAAAGCCAGCATATTGCCTACACCTGCAACCGCAACAACTTCATTATTGATATCGTCTTCATGTAGACGAAATTGTTGTTCTTTATCTAAGATGATAAACTTCCCATCCTGATGAAGACTCATGACTCCACCATTGATAAGTTCTAACGTACGAAGTAGGATACCACGATCTACTTCATCTGTTTCTGGATTATTAAGCAACCCATCGATTATGTCACCAGAAGCTGCTAAATTCTCCTGGTTCAATGTTAACTTAGTATCGGTAGCTAATGTACCATTTTTGTAAACTATAGTTGTCATAGTGAACCACCTATTATATTCTTACTATGTTGGTTAATATAATGTAGCTGTGATAGTTTGCTCGATTACTATCACAGCTACCCCTTATGGGTGTTTACCACCCGTATAGTTGGCGAAATACATTATCTGCTAGTTTGTATTCCGACCAACAACGTTGATATTCGAACTCCGAGAAGTCATCTCGGCATAATGCGTCAATGCATTTCTCGGTATTCTTGAACCAGTTCGAATAGAAGTGGTCTGGGCCAAGAGCTCGAATAAACGTTATTAGTGTAAATGCTCGATTAAGATCGATCATAATTAACTCCTTAGTGGAATGTTAATAATAGGAGGGTTACTATTAGGTAACCCTCCACCTATGTCGCCTTAATTGTACATTTGGTTTCCTTTTTTGTGAAATAGTAAGATTCACATCCACTATCTCAAAATAATAATATATACTTATAAAATCGATAGAACAACAAAAATGATGAGGCTACTTCGGTAGCCTCATCATTTTAAATTAATAATCTTAAGCTTTTACTGAAGTACGAACAGGACCTGTTGTCATGTTCTCAGTCATCTTCTGCTTTGGATTAGCAGGAGAGTTCTGACTACGTTCAGCTTCCTCACGTTGTCTTGGTGTCATATTACTATCACCACTTACAGCACCACCATTCGCTTGGATCGCTTGTAACACCTGAACTAACGTATCGTTATTGATACCCTGAAGTTCTACTTGTTGTTTAAGTAGATCTGTCATGAGTTTATTGCCCTCTACAGAGCCCTCTACGAAGGCTTGTTTAAGACTACTTACGATATTATCAGATGGACTCGAAATCGCAGGAGCGCTTGATGTAGGCGCCATATTGAACGTATCTGTTCCAGTTGGTTGAGTTGTACCATCACCCGCTGACATGTTACTATCTGCAGATGGCATTACACTACCTGTATTATCCGATGTACCCATTTGTGAACGTAACGCATTTAACTCAGGTGCAATACTGCTTCCCATGCTTGGTAGAGCAGAAGTATCGTTACCTAATTGTTGTGCGACATCCGCAGCAGGATTTGCTGGTGCGAGTTGTGTACTACCTTGACCTGTTACAGCCGCTAAAGCAGACTCACTACTATTACCGCCTTTCTCAACGCTTGGACCACGTGTATCGGCACGAGCATCATTTCCACTGTTATAAACATTCATATCCCCTTTATATTCAGGAATATCATAAACAGGTTGAACACCTGTTGGTAGAATATAACCGACTACATCGTTAGTTGGGAAACCTGATACCTTAACCATGTTACCTTGGTTACCACCAAGTACAGCAAGTTTACCTGATTTCATCCCTACTACGAAACCTACGTGACCACCGCCTGTTTTCCATTTGAATACAACAAGTGCACCATAAACAGGTTTATTGAAACGTTGACCACCTTTCCAATCTAACCAAGATTGAGATGAAGCACTATTGGTACCACGCATACCCGCTTGAGTAATAACCCAGTTAGCAAACGCACTACACCACGGTAGTTCATCCGTTACCCCTTTCATGTTACAAGTTGCAAAGTATTCAAGAATACGCGGGTTATGAGTAGAACCAGATTGTTCTTTCACACCGATCTCTTTACTTGCAATTTGAATCCATTTATATTCAGCAGGAGAAACACTCGTACTATTAACAGGACCACCCAATGAAGTTGGGATAGCTTGGTTAATTTGTTGAGTTTGACCAGGTTGCGTTAATAACGGTGCATAGCTTGGACCATTGCCACCTGTACTGTTTACGTTCTCATATTGAGCAGGGTTAAAGACTTTACCACCTAAGATACTATCTTCATATTGAGCCGGATTGAAATTAGCTGAAGTGGTCTTAGCACTAACCACAGGGATTTGCATATTCAATACTGAACTTGCAATATTGGCACCAGTTTGAGCACCTGCGATACCTGGAACATTATTGGTTACTGTTGCACCAGTATCACCTTTATTAATGGTGATTGTGCCATCTTCAGAAGTATCGCCCGTGATACCCGCACCTTGACCATACTTACTCATATTAGCAAGATGTTTCTTATACGCAGACATCCGTTTGGTCATGCCATCACCGATGTTTGTACTACCTACAATCCCTGCTACCATGCCATTGAAATCTTTACGATACAATCCACGGTCTTTCGCGTAAGCATGAGCTACAGCCACAGCAATCTTCGGATCATTCATCAAATCAGGATTTGCGATCACTTCAGGATGACCTGCAAGTCTTGCATATTTGACGTAGTTGTCTTTACCTGTAATCTGAACTAATCCACGACCACGGTACATGTAACCTTCCATTGGCCCATTGCCCATTCTACCGCCGTAGAATAAGTTACCAAGGATCTGCTGACGATTAGGATCTTTTTCAATAGCAGCAATCTGAGCATCGGTCATACTAGAAAGTTTGTTACGTACTGAAACGTAACCTTCCCAACCTTTCTCACCCCGTTTGATTTTCAGTAAGTTCTCCGTAGAGTACTTCATATTCTCAGACTGAGGTTTAAGTTGAGACTCAGCGTCCATCATGCCTAAGTACATGGCGATATGGTTATCATCAACCCCATCAGCACGAGCCAATTTAACGTACTCATCGATGATCTCTTGTTGAGACGCTGAAGGTGGTTTATAACCACTGTCTTGATAAGTGCCCGCCATATCCGCATAAGAAGGGGTAGAAACACCACCATCTTCTAAAGGCGCACCATTATTGGTATAACCTTCAACGCTGTCGTTTCTTACGGCAGTATTATCAGCAGCCATAATCGAAGCATCGATGTACTGACCACCACCACTTCCAGTATCTTGTTGGAAGGCCGCTTTTACTTCTTCACGGCGTTTTTCTTCATCAGCCATGTATTTTTGCCATTTCTCTTGGAGAGCTTTCTTCTTCTCTTCGGATAAAGGCATTTCATAAGGCTTAGATTCTTTCTCTGCTTTGATGTTCTCATAGAACTCTTTCATCGCATCAGGGCTATTATTAATTGCCACACCTGCAAAGATGATACGACCTGTATCGTTAACTTTATCAGATTCATTTTTGATAATGTCAACAACTGGTTTACTCATTAAGAAGTTAGCGAGAGGCATCTGATCTGCAACTGCAATCTTATCAAGGTCTTTCGCATTCTTACCGCGGAAATCTTTAATATCTCTCCACGCAGTAGCAAGTAAACCAAAATAAATTGCACAGAAACGATGTTTAAACCATTCTACCCAAATCTTAAAGTTGTTTTCATCTTGTTCTTTGAAACCAAATTTCACAGCAAATAAAGACCAGACTTTCTTAAGTCCTTCTTCACCAGAAGACCAAGTGACACTACCCTGACTACCATCACGGGATTCAGAACGCATGTGATTTTCTCGAACCTCTTTTTCAAGTTCAAGAATAACTTCCATGTGGTTGCGACTAAAGTAATCGGTTGTATTATAAAGTAAACCGTAAGCAATGAAACGCATCGCTTGAAGATTACTTACACGGTTATCTTTCAATCCGTATTGCTCAACTGCTTCGATATATGGTACTTCAATCTCTGCACCATCACCTACTTTAATCTTAACCTTGGTATCCGCATTACCGGCTACAACGACGTTGTCTTTATCCTGACCATTAACCGTGATGTTACCACTTTGTACATCCGCTTTATATTGTTCACGTTGAGCAATGAGCTTATCGCGATTTGCAAAGAGATCTTCATAAAGGAAACCGTTTCCAGTTCCATCTTTCTTGTTATCATCTAGATCCTCAACGATATCTTTCTCATCATCACGGAAAGCTTCCGTTACACGAACAGCATAATAACGAACTTGATCGTAACCGACACCACCTTCTTCATAGTCACTGAATGGTAATGAAGTATAGCTATAGATATCCGGTACACCAGGATTTTTATCCTTGTCTAAGAATGACATGCGAACGAATGACGGTTTATAACCATCATCTAATCCTTCTAGATTATAAAGCTCACGTCCATTATCCCCTTTGAACCATTGCTTAATGTTACTCCACGTTCCATGTTCAGCTTGCGTCATCATGGCAAATAATGCTTCTTTATGACGTTTATAAACTGGATAGAAACGTTCTTTATACCACATGGTAAAACGTGGTAACTGTTCATTTTGCATTTGTTCTTGGGTCAACGCACCTTGTGCTTCTTCATTCCAGAAGAATGCCGCCCATTTATTCATGTCGATTTCTTTCTCTTTGAGATAACCCGTTTGAGGATCAACCAAGAGTTCTTTATCCATCTCTTTTTCAAAAGCAAGGATAACATTAGAACGACCGACATCATTGTTAGGGTGGATACCATAACTCGCTAAACGATACTCATCCATTTCTTGGAAGTTATCGCGATAGTACTGCCAAAGTTTATAACCGAACCAACCTACCGCCGCAATACCAAGTAATGCCCAGCCTGTTGGTGTACCAAGAATAGCCGCACCAGCACGTAATGCACTATTCGCTACAAACTTACCAGCCGCTAATCCAGCACGTCCTACAAGTTTACCACCTGCATGAACAACCTTACCGGCTGCTGCACCAAGACCCGTGCCTTTACCTGTCAGTGCACCTTTAATAAAGCCACCAACACCACCTACGACTTTCAGTACGCCATTTAACGCACCACCAATCCATTGGAATGGTTTAAGTAAGATACTACCAATTGCTGCGGGCGCACCTTTAATCGCTGCCAGAATCATCGGAATAAACATGCCAAGTTTAGATAAGAACCCTTGATTTGCATCTTCCTGTGATCCCTTACGACCAAAGAGTTTACTCATCGCACCACGTCTTGAATCTTTATTACCGTATTGCATAACACGGTCCATCCAAGAACCTTTACGACGTTTACCTGTAAAGCGGTCGATAATCCCTGTACCGAAACCTTTAAGACCATCTAAGGACAATCTTGATTTACGTTTCTCAGCTCTCTCAGCACGTGCTCTTTCACGTTCCTCTTTCTTCGCTTTCGCTCTTTCAGCTTTATCCTTTAGATAATCCTGAATACCATCTTTAACGTTAAATCCTTCACCCATTCGTCTGGCTTTATCCGCCATCCAACCAGCAAAGTTTTTCGCATTACCAAAACGTTTCTTAAGTGACTCAGCTCGTTTCTTCGCATCTTTAACAATATCACCAGTCGTAGATTGACTGATACTATCAGAAGCAATATCTTTCATGTGATGATCAGGTTGACCACCAAACTTCCAGACTAATAATTCATAGATCCGTTTTGTCCATTTAGTATTGAAAGTGATACCTTCACCCCAACCACCAAATACACCACCGAATAAACTTTTGAATTTATTACCAAGTGAACCTAAGAAATCAATTCCACCCTTAAGCATTTGCTTCCCGAACTGGAATGGTTTTACGATAACGTTACTAATGAGGTTATCAAGGACATCTTTATAAGGTTTACCGTCTTTATCAAATAAACCTTGATTACGCATTTCAGATAATGATAGGATGACATTCCCATCATGGTCGACGACATCACTTACGATATCACGAACTTGTCTCAGTGGTTTTCCATTACAGAAATAAACACCATTGATTAATTGGTTAGCGGTAATACGTGGCGAACGTTCATCTCCAACGTAAACATCTTTAACCAATGCATCCGTAATACGGTTAAGCACTTTGCGACCGAAATCTTTCGCACGATTTAATTGAGAACTGATATTAAGGTTAGATGAGATCTGATTGATCTTATCTTGCATCCAAGAACGGATATTGGCACCAAGACCTTTGATCTTATTGATGTCAAATTTATTACCTGCTTTATCGACTGCATTTTGTAGTTCCTCTACAGTCGCAACGATAACAGGTTTACCGTCCTCACCCATTTTACAGAGGTGACCTTTCAGTTCACTGAAACTACGAATCACTTTACCATTGATATCGCAGTATTTACCTAACGCTAAATCACGTGCTTTAACCAATGGCTCTTTAAGATTATCAGGTGAATATAAATCGAATTTAAGTAAGACGCTTTCTTTAACTTCACTTCCTTTATTAAATAAAGGATTAAGTACTTTACTTCTTACTGCACCGACGAAACGATTCGTGGTGTCTTTTGCTTTCTGATAAAGATCCATGGCTTTACGCTGAATAAAGTCACGACCATCTTGAGTGTAACGTCTTAATTTCTTCCAGTTGATAAGACTATCCGTCATCTCAGAAGAATTAATATCACGACCTTTATCATCACTGATACTTCCACTTCCTACACCCATATCAATGATATTTCTATTGATGCGAGCAAGACTATTTAAAATAGCCGAAGTTTGGATATTAATAGAAGCATCTAAAGTCTGCCAGCTAACGCTCTCAGTATCTTCGCTCTTATTCGTTGCTTGGTCGCCTTGAGCGCGCGTACGCAAGGCACTAACATCTTGAGCAATTTGTTCAAGGTAACGAGTATTGTCGCGAATGGCAGATAAATAATCAGCATTAGGACTAATAGGACTACTAGTACCAGTAACTCCAGATATATACGGAGCTGATGTACTGCGTCTTTCATTTGTTGTTCCTTTTGTTCTTCTTCTAAATCCACCGGTTGGAATTGCACCTTGAGTGGATACATCCTCTTTGATGTACTGGTTATAGTCACCACTTAGAAGAATATCGTAAAGTTTATCAGTATCAATCGAATGCGAATCTTTTCCATCACTCGCAACGATACCCATGGCTTTCAGTGTATCGGTATTTACTAGACCTTGTCGAGCAAGATCTTTAACATGATCAACAAAGTTAGGGATATCACCACGTAAACGATCAAATCGGCGATAGAGATATAAGTTGTTATCGGATGACTCTTTATCATCTAATGCAATCTTACCTTTATCGTTGAATTTAACCTGACTACTGATACCACGGCGAAGTTGGCCTAGACCACGTGAGGATAAACCTTTCACTAATTTATCATCGTCTTTCATGAAACGATGAAGATCCATGCCTTCGCCATTACGGATACTTTCAACTAGGTTTTTACGGAGTTGGGCTTTATCTTCACCAGTAAGATCTTTACCACCTAATTTCTCAACGAAGTTATCAAGGTTACCATTTAAGACATCGCTATTACGTTTAAATAACGTATCAGCTAGATCTTTGGTATGACGGCTACTACTTACGAAAGTATCGCGTTCGTTACTAAAGAGTAATAAATCAGGCATGCGACCTGTACGAATCCCTTCGCTACTTTGTAAGATGCGCGCTAAGTAACCTGGAATAATTTCCGTAATCGATTTATGCGCATAGTTATCAAAGGCTCTAGGATCATGAAGGTTTTTAGAGGTATGCCAGTTAATCGCACCCACTTTCGTGTCACGTTGTACGATCTGATCTAAATCAGCCGCATCTCTAAACCAGTTTAATCCCTTACCGACTAATCCGAGTTTACCATCTTCACCTGGTTTGATGCCATTACGATAAAAGTTGTTTAGTATATCACCAATCGCTTCATTGACGTTACCAGCTTTCGCAGCTGCACCAGAGATAGTTTTATTCTTCATCGCAAGGGTGCCAAGACGCATTCCCATGCTACCGAAGAACTTACTTCCTATTCCCTCACCGATACTCTGCATGAGTTGCTGACGTATCAGTTCTTTCTGGTCACCAGAAACCGCACCACCTGTAAGGGCTGCCATCTCCCGTTCCATTTCCATGGCTTGACCCTGCATATCCATGATAGTGGTTAAACCACCCATCAATTCCTGCAATGGATCAACAAGCATGTCATTGGCTTTATTAGAAAGATGTTTAATTGTTTTACCGATAAGCTTATTACCACGTAATTTATCACGTAAGGTATTTTGACTCCAACCAAAGAAACGTCTCAATGAAATATCTTTTAAAACTTCTTTATCAGTTTGTTTTGCTAAGTCAGGTAAAGCGGTATTCTTAACGATTGATTGTAATTGGTTTAGTGTGTTTTGACTAAACTCACTAAATCCTTTTAATAAGGTTGCTTGTACGTTGTATTGGCGCAGAGAAACACGAAGCATCTCTTTTTGCCAACCAAGGTTAATCCCTTCCTGGTAGTTCACTAATCGGGTTAATTGATTAACCACCTGATTAGTACTGTTTAATTGATCAGTTTGGGTTTTAGCCTGAGCGACCTGCATAACTTGTTGTTCTTGTCTTGCTTGTCCCTCAGCTTGTTGTTGCTGTTGGAATACACCTAGGATTGTTTTCTCAATCCCAAGGTTTGCGATCTCTTCTTGTGAAGGACCTTTACTTCCACCGCCTTCTTCTTTTAGTTTACTTTCCAACCACTTGTTCATTCCTTCTGGAATGGCATTACCAAGGGTACGACGAAATGCTTCCGCACTTCGCTTAAACTCTTTTATTGAAGGTGCAAGTTTTTGCATGGTCTTATCGTATTCATTTTGAACCGAATAAACCGTATCACCAATCAGATCTGCAGTGTCTCTGAATTCTCTTGGTGCTGCATTCTTCAATAAGAGTCGCATGGAATTTTCACTAAAGACGGCTTTCTTCACCCCTTCTGCGACATTGGCAGCATCTTTAACGATGGGGCTTCTATCATCTTTGATTTTCTCAGTCGGTTCGAAGCTTAGATCAAATTCACTTAGATCTAAATCATCATCCCCAAAATCCAAATCAAGATCGTCTTTTTTGGCCATAACAAAACTCCTTTATTAAGGCTTATTTATATAACGAATAAGTTAACATTTTACCGTATTTGCTTAGGCAAAATGTCGAAAACATAGCCTGCAACCTATGTCCACATATTAGGCAACTCGTATTGGACACTAAACTTTTTAACGTTAAAAATTTTAAAATACTTAGATGTAAAAGGAATAAAAGGTGAGTTATGGCAACACCCATTAAACCTTTTGATGTCCAACTCTTAATCCCGACAAAAGAACGACTTGCTCGTGTCCCTCGTATTACCTCGACGGAGATATATGATGGCACCAGTGAAGACTTCAATCCAGGAGGACTTTATAGCCAAATCCTATTTGGTCAAGTGGGTTCCCAGAATCGTGATTATACGTTTGGATATATCAAACTTAACACGGAGTTGATTCATCCAACAGTTAGACGTTGGATCAGACAACTCAAGCGTTATTATGAGAGCATCTGGCGTGGTGAGGCATTTGCAACTTGGAATCCTAAGACAGGGGAGTTTGATCCTGCTGATTTAGGTGATGATGGTGCAGATACCGGTTACCACTTCTTTATCTCTCATATTAATGAGCTGAAGTTTAAACGCAATACTTCAGCAAGACGTAATCAAATGATCGATGCGTATGAAAAATACCGTGGTCAGTTAACTTTAGTAAACCATTTAGTTTTACCAGCAGGTCTACGCGATCTACAGGTCGCACAAAATGGTCGTACCACGGAAGATGAATCCAATGACTACTATCGTCGTTTACTTCGTCTTGCTAACAGTTTAGAGAACAGTCCACTTCAAGGTGCAGAAATTAATAATGTTCGTTTGAATATGCAGATGATCGTTGATGACCTTTACGATTACTTCCTTTCATTATTGGATGGGAAGAAAGGTTTCTTGCAATCACGCTTTGGTGCACGTAATCTATTCCTAGGTACACGTAACGTCATCTCATCCATGGACATGGGTGCAGACATCTTAGGTGATCCTTCAGCTCCAACGGTGGATACGATCTTAATTGGTTTATTCCAATGTTTAAAAGGAAGTATTCCGCACATCGTCTATCTCATGAGAAACGATCGTCTTTATACGACTTCATTCCCATCAAGAGATGGTGATGCTTATCTTGTTCACCCAACTCGTTTAACTCGTACGAATGTTCAGTTAGATGATATCGCAATCGACAGATGGGTAACAATAGAAGGTAATGAAGCAACCATCGATGCATTCAGTAAAGATAGTTTCAAAACAAGACCAATTATGATCAATGGTCATTATCTTGGGTTGATCTATCAAGATGATCAGAAATATCAAATCTTATCTGATATCACTGAATTACCGAACGGGTGGGATAAAGATAAAGTAAGACCAATCACTTATATCGAATGGTTGTACTTGATTAGTCATAAAGCACTTAATGAGAAGAAAGTCGAAATGACACGTTATCCTGTAACAGGAGATGGTTCTTCTTATATCGGTGATGTTTACGTTAAAACCACAACGCCATCAGTCCGTCTTGAGAAATATGAAGATGGACAACCAACCGGTGAGTTTGCACTTGAATATCCAGTTCTGAACGGAAGCTTCTTCCAAACGATGTCTCCACATGGATCTCGTTTACCGGAACTTGGAGCTGACTTAAATATATTCCGTCAGGGTCAGCATAAACCTATCTAATTGCGGGAACGCCTAAACGCCATCTTACTGACTACTCTACCGTAGTAATACAGGTAGATACCCCTAGAGTAATCAATCAATGGGGAACAGTGAAACGAGTAAGGGTTTTGGCCAATCGGCGCAGCAAAGCACGTTACTGACGTGTGAGTTCAACGACTATCGAAAGCATAGTGGCAATAGGAATATTGTCATGAAGAAGTGAATAGAGTAGGGAAAGTATTTTTAATATGAGTATCGAAACGGTAGGGGTATACACTTGGGAGATCCCCAAGTGTATACTAAGATATAGTCTAAATATAGTTGACGGGGACAAGATGAGTGCTAACTTCATCCACAGTAAAGATGCAATAGAAGAGATCAATAGAAATGCTGGTAAACGTATCTCCGTGATTCGTGCTACTGGTAAACTGGCTTATGATATCGAAAATGATATCGTAACTCGAGCATCTTTAGGTTTAACCGCACCACCACGTGGTTACCGTTCAAAACGAGGTGAGTAATGGAAAATATAGATAAAGACCAACTGATCTTGTCATTAGAGGCGAGATATCCACAGGTCTATCGCCAGCAAGGTATCCGTTACTTTGTTAAGATGGAAGATCCAAAGGTTAATCGTGTAGCAGACCTACAAGAGATCGATCTCTCCATCCTGCATTATTTCTATCCGAATATGAAAGAGAGTTTTGGTATTTCGCCAGAATCCCCTTTTGTTAAGAATAGAAAGAAAGCACAGGTTTCCTTCCACCATACAGATTACGCAGGTGCGATCGCAGGTCCTTATAAAAAGAAAATCTTTAACTATCGACTTGCGATTAAAGCCTACCACAAAAAGAACCCTGGTATCTTCTGGGCAAGAAATGAACGTAAGTTCTTTTCCTTCAGAGAAAGACGACCATGGAATATGATTGTGGATTACTCATTGATGGGTAGACGATTTGAGTTTAGATATAACCCAAGACGTCATCTGTTTGAGTTCGAAGCGAAATATAAGGGATATTTAAATGGGATTAGTTACTATACCAAACAAACTAATCGTCATCAGTTAATGATGTTCCATGTCCCTGAACAATTACCAAAAGTACCAGAATTAAAACGTGCTGCTATCGAAATGAAACGATCTTACTTCAAGATCTTCGATAGTTATGAAAAATTAGCACTGCTTGATTTCTGGAAATGGTTAGATCCTTATACAAGATCAAAATCCTTCTTTGCTCAATATATTCAAGAAAAAGATTTAGATCGAATCGATTTACTTTGTTTATATGGCAATACAGTCGTCCTACTTAATTTAGGATTGCTGGACAGATGGGTAACCGGAAAAGAGTCATTAGGTGAAGATGAGGAAGATAATGAATCGCCAGAAGATCTAATCGAAGGTGAAGAGTTAAATATTACTCAATCAACCGCAAGACGTTTCCAAAAGCGTTTCCTCCGTTTCTTAGCAAAAATTGTTGAGAAGGATAAACTTGCTAACAGTTTCATTCCGCATCCATTAGAGATCGATGAGAAAGAAACTAAGGATATCCAAGTTATCTATGATACTAACACGGAAGAAACATTAAAAGATGATGACTTCCAAGATCCGGAAGTCCTAGAAGATAAAGGTGATGATACAGTTCTGATCCCACCTGATATCGTAGAGGAGAAACAATCTGAATCTACGCAAGCAAGAACAGAAGCAGAAATTAAGAGCGTTATTAGCGTCAACCAACAGCCGCACGCTGGAGGAACACCAAGCGAAGCTCAGACAATTGTCAAAGCTAACCTCAGTGACCTTAATACCGCTACTCCTGCTCTTAGCCCTACTCATCCTGATCCTATTCAACAGCCTGCAGTAATTAAAGAAAACTACACGCCAGTTGAAGTGAACCAGTTAACGATGATTCAGACTCAGATCCCTGAGAAGGAACTCATCACTAAACCGGTTTCATCATTGGTTGATCATGGGACTAAGAAACAAGTTACCCAGTATACCGAAGAGCTTGGTTTAACCAAGAAACAAAACGATTTCTGGGAGAAAGCGGCCGAAACCTATAAAACATTGAAATCACCTGTTAAAGGAAAAACCTTAGGTGAGTTTATCAATGAGAAAAGAGATGTCACCTTAAACCAAGAAGATGCAGAGATCCCTGATATCCCATTGGTAACGGATAAATCTTTACTTAAATCAACGATCATGAATATGCAACGTGATTATATTAAGAAAGATTTAAAACGTGATATCGCCCGTAATATCGTTGCGATGCAAAAGACAGGTGTATTGGTGAGCAACTATGAAGTAGAAGATACTTCAAATCTGGCATCTGATACCGAAACACACGTGATTCAATTTACCCCTGTAGGTGGTTCACCTTCTACAGTAAGATTGAAATTACCGAAAGTGCACGAAGACGGTACTATCCGACAAGGTGGTGTAAGAACGTATCTTCGTTCCCAACGTCGTGACCGTGTGATTCGTAAGATCGATAGTGATCGTGTTGCATTAACAACCTACTACGGAAAACTTTTCTTAAATCGGTCAGATAAAAAGAAATACAACTTAGACAACTGGGTACTTTCTCAAGTTGACCGTTTAATTAGTGAAGGGACATACACCGATATCCAATACGGTGCAGTAAGAAGTGATATTAAGAATTTACCTCGTATCATTCAAGCACTGATGTTTCGTTATCGTGGTTTCCACCATAAGAAACTTTATTACACGATTGACTTTACGAAGATCACTCAGGATAAAAACGGTATCTTATCATTTGGTAAACATGTTCAGTATAATTCGAAAGACGATACATGGTTGGTGAAAAATAAACCAATAGATGTAAACGATGTCTTCTCGATGGATCTACTTGAAGCACCAGATGAATATGCCGAAGTGAAAATCTTAGGTGTGATGCTGCCAGTTGGTTTCATCCTAGCACGTGAACTCGGTTTTGCACGTCTAGTTGAAATGTTAAGATTACCTGTTGAGAAATACGAAGCAGGTAAACAAATCGAACGTAACAGTAAACAACTGATCATCCGATTCGCTGATGAGAAATGGGTATTTGATAAATCAATCATGTCCACTCGTGATAAGTTAATTATCGCTGGGATGAACTACTATGCACGTTATTTAAAACAATACAGTGCACTCGATTTCGATACCAAAGAAGTATACGGTGCTATCCTACATGAAGATGGTGTCGCGGTGAGATATGAACGTGAGTTAGACCTTATCCAAGACCTCTTTATTGATGATAGTTCCCGTGAGATGCTTGAGTATATGAAAGAACCAACTGAAATGGTTCCACTCTATATCCGAGCAGTTGAACTTCTTTCGACTTCCCATTACGTAGATGAGATTAACATGGATGACATGGTGATCAAAGGATACGAACGAATTGCAGGTGCGGTTTATTCTACCTTTGTTAACCACATGCGTCTATTTAAATCCAAACCTATCACGACTAAACGTCGTTTTGATATGCCACCAAATGATGTCATGATCATGCTTTCCAAAGATCCATCTATGGAGATCATCGATGATATCAACCCGATCCAGAATGTGAAAGAAAAAGAAAACGTCACATTTACAGGTGAAGGTGGTCGTTCTAAACGATCCATGGTAAAACGTACTCGTACGTATAGTGATAGTGATATGGGTGTGATCTCAGAGGCATCGGTAGATAGCTCAGATGTGGGGATTACGACATTCCTATCCGCTAACCCAAGATTCGATACTAAGTTAGGGACTACAGGCAAACATCAGGTCGGTCAGAAAATGGACGCGCCACAGCTGTATTCTACAGCTGTACTACTGTCTCCATTTAGTACACATGACGACCAAAAACGTCAAAATTTCTCCCATATACAAGCAAGTCACCGTATCCCAATTAGGGGTGCAATGCCACCTTGCGTAAGAACAGGATATGAAAATGTGCTTGCTCATCGTGTTGATGAAAAGTTTGCTTACGTAGCAAAAGGGGATGGGGTCATTAAAGAGAAAGGACCTAAGTATGTTCTCATCTCTTATAACCAAGATGACCTCGGTGAAGAGATGGTCGAAATAGGTGTAACGATTGCTTCATCAAAAGGAAGTTACTTCCGCCATGATATCAAATGTGATCGAGATATAGGATATAAATTCAAGAAAGGTGAAGTATTGGTATTTAACCAAGCCTTCTTCCAACGTGATGTTCTTTGTCCTACTCAAGTGATCCTGTGCGATAAGACGTATGCTCGAGTGATGTTAGTAGAATCAAATGATACCTTTGAAGACTCTTCAGCGGTATCGATGGATTTTGCTAAACAGCTTAAGTCATCCGTTGTAAAAGAACGTGTTATCGTTGTTAATGCAACGGATAATTTACGTAACATGGTTAAACTTAATGATGAAGTCGATATCGATGATAGCTTAGTATTGATCGAAGACCAAGCCTTTAGTGATGCAGGGTATTTCAGTGGAAGTAGTTTAGATATCTTAAAACGACTTTCTCAGATTTCACCTAAAGCGAAATATAAAGGTAAAGTGATTAAGATCGATTGTTTCTACTATTGTGATGAAGATGATCTTTCTCCTTCTATTAAAGAAGTGGTGAACCAGATTATGAAGTATCGTTTCAGTGGAACGAAGATGAAGCTATCTGATAAACGTCATATGACAGGACAGATCGATGAGCCATTAAAACTGAAATCACAAGAAGTCCTAGAAGGTCAAGTAGGTATTCGTATCTACATCGAAACTGACCTAGGGTTTTCAAGTGGCGATAAGCTCGTGGTTAAATTATTAGCCCCAGTTACAGTAGTAGCTGGAAACCTCCATTAATTGACGGGGAAGTCCTAAAGCTTGGATCACTAAGTCACTCTAGCAATAGAAGTGATGGCCAAGGGTAATGCCTTGGGTAAAGTAAAAGAATTCAAGATGAACAATGGACGATCCGCAGCTGAAACTCCCACTGGGAGGAGAGTTCAACGACTATTGGAGTTACGCCCATTACAGCCAAGTGGTACGTGTTACTTTGAGTGAGTAAGTAAATCGTTTAAATGGAAACAGGAGGGTGCGAAGATATTCGTACTGATATAGTCTAGTATCCAGTCGAAAGATTGGGAAGTTCATAGGAGAACTGCGTAGATTAACGACCTACGTGAATGCAACGTTGTAATCAGTTGAAATCTGTTACAGGTCGCGTGTTTACTGGTAAGAATGAAACCGAGTCAGGATTACCGATTCACGCTATGTTTGGTTATGCTTCTATCTCGGATCGTATTGTGGGTTCCCCAGAGTTAATCGGAACTACTGCTACACTCTTGCAGTTAGTGACACAACGAGCGTTAGAAGCATACGATAACAAATAACACTTAGAACAAGTTGTTGAAAGACATAGGGGAGGGTTCAACCCTCCCCGCTTTTATGTCGACACTTAGCCGGTCTCTTAAGAGACCACATTCGAATGTAGTAAAAACATTAATCTTAACTGATCAATAAGGTTATAAAACAATGGTAAACAAATTAGAATCCACACGTTACACACTCGCTAACATTATTGAGTTAGTGACAGCTGTAATGTATAAGGTAGAAGGGAATGGTGTAAAGTTACCCGAACCTGCTCCAAATTCAGACGGATGCCCAGATGGTGATTACACTGAACGCCGCATCCAAGAAACAGTTGCACTTGCTATCAAGAACAACCTTGATGTGTGCCCAGTAGAGGAGAACGCGTAAGATGTTAACAAGTTATTCAAAACAGTTAGCAGACGATTTAACCGAAGAGTTCTCTCGCCAAGGTACAGCAGTTGTATTTAACCAAGCGGGTACATTCCAAGATTTATTGGGTCGTACTATGCCAGGTCTTATCGAAGAAAACGGTGTTGCGGTTTCATTAGATGCAGATCAATTAAAAGACTATCAACGTCAATCTGGTCATGGTCAACAATTAGAAGCGATGGCTGAAATCTACGCTAAACCATTATTACAACGTTTAGACGTATTACGTAACCAAGTGTTACCTTTCATCGATCGTGTAGCAGCAGGTATCCGTGCGCAATATAATGAAGGTTTCTATAAAGTATCTGATATTCAAGAAATTGAATTTGCAGATATCTATAAAACCAAAACCTTCTTAGATTACATCCAACGTCATGCGCCATTGGCTAATTCACAAATCCAAAATGTGACTATCCAATCTGGTTTCATGGATCGTAATGAAGATGATATCGTCGGTCTTTTAAAATCAGGTAATACTTCATTGGATGATGCATTAGTTGATATGATCGCGCGTCATCCATCTAACTGGTTAACTGATGTCTATACTCGTTATCTTGTAAATGGCAATATCGTACCAACCGGTTTACGTGCTGCACATCAAAGTGAATTAGTTGATGAAATCGTTGTATTATATTTCATCCATGCTTCATTATTAGCAAACGATGTTATTGATGGTACCGTTAATATCCCATTAGTACAATATCGCAATTACTTATCTGAGACCTTTGCTCAGTTAGGTGGTTTATTAAATCGTTACGTGAACCAAATCAACTTAGTTGATCAAGGTGGTCAAGTAGTGGCTTTCAAAGATGAAAACACTAACGTGATCTACGTATACAAAACCAACTATGAAAAATACCTTGAGCAGGGTGGTAATGCAGATGCAGTATTAGGTGCAGTGGCATTAGGTTCGGTAGGTAACATTAACGATCTACTTGAAAACACTGAGCGATATGCCAATGAATTCAACCGTGCTTACAACGAACAAATCAATGCAGTGAAAGCGGCTTTCCGTTCAAACTACATCCGTTTGTTCCCACAAGTGTTCATTGAAGAATTGAAGAAAGAACCATCTGACTTCGTGGCTTTATTTGTACAACCTGGTACAGTAATTCCTGAAACAGGTTTCTCTTATAGTGATCTCTCTGGTCGTATCTTAAATTCACTTGCACCAACGCAAGGTTACGACAACATCTATGATTTCACTAAAGCATTGATTTTAGATATCGGTTTATCACATTACAGCTTAGGCGCATTCTACCGCAAAGTAGAACAGCAAATGAAAGCAACCGGTGAAGAAGATCCACAAGTTGCAACCTTCGCTGTAGCAGTAGATGAGTTAGTCAAAGAAATCTTAGCTAACGCAACAGTGAGAACTAAACTAGGGCTATAATTATGGCTAGTTTAAGAAAGTGTAATTGGGCTGGTCAGGTGGTAACACTTGACCATTTCATTCATAATACGACCATTGCACTTGAGTCAGCGATTGAACTTGATACTGACGTTTCAAATGAAGGTGTAAGCGATACACTGAAAACCTTCGCTCAGAAGACCATCGCATTGCTAAAACGATTCCTTGAGAATATTAAGCAAACGATCAAAGCACTCTTTGCTAAATTGGGTGTTGGCGTAACGATTAAAGATCTCATGGATCTACTTGGTAATATCCGTAAGTCACGTGAAATCAACTTCTCTTTCCTTGAGCTTAAAAAACTCACCAAACTTGGTTGGAATGTTGAAGTCACCACAACGGATGGTAAGAAAGCTGAATATACAGCAAAAGATCTTCGTAATGGCTATGATGCTTATGCAACGGCTACTCTACGTATGATCGATTTCTTAAGACATTCAAGAAACATCGAGCTGATGACCGATAAGGGTGTTGCTCAAATGATGTCTTCTGCTATGGATGATACGTATATGCTGTTTGGTTCTAAACCAACTCGATTTGTGTATCACAATAATGAGTTCGGTATCATCCACGATGAAATCGCAGAAAGTAAAACACTAATGCCATTTGCTTACCAAGCTCACATTGCTGAAGACGATATCAACTATCTCATTGAAATCATGAAGCGTTATGAGATCAAAGGTCCATCGAGTAAGTTTATTGAAAGAAATATCGATCTATCACTAAAATGTCTTTCTGATATTGATGATTGGATTAGTGAAAGCTTCTTGAATCGTGACTATCTACGCAACATGAAACGTTTGATCTCCGATGTATTTAAAGTAACGATCAGTGATGCCAGTGTCAGTCTAGTTCGTGGTATCCATGGTGTTTACCGTGTTTACTCACAAGCTGTAAGACGTCTCAAGTACAGTGATAAAACAGAATAAAAATAGAGGAGATATCTATCTATGAATTATAACGATATCACCGATGATATCTCCCTATCATCGGTTTTAACTCGTGATCCCAAATATATCTTAGGATTACTAGAAGAAACAAAAGACGATCGAATCATCGTTAAAAAACCGCTTGATGTTATCTATCCAGAAAACTATCTAACGAAGAAACTCGCCAAACTTGACCAAGACTTAACCGTACTTGGTATCGTAGCGTTAGTGGACCCGCAAACGAATAAATATGCTGTATTGTCCATTCCAGGTATTATCACAATTCCGATCACTGAGATGAAACAATTCACTTATCAAGAAGATGTTTATCGCGTCCTTTCGTTAGATGCGTATGATACATTAGTCCTCAATACCAACATCGTTAAAGATGAAACACTGGACTACTACATGTATAACTATTTCGTTGAGTTAGCGCGTATTCCGTGGTATCTCAACTACTTGGATATTTTAAATATCTACAGTAAAGATAGTTATTACATTGGTCAGAACTTGATCGATATTCCTCAGGTACTTGAGATGTTACTCGCTAACATTGCACGTGATCCGAAGAATGACAAGTTCATGTATCGTGATAAATTAAAATCCATGGATGATATCAAAACTAATCCACCATCTTGGGTACCACTTCGAAATGTATCCTTAGGTAGTGTGGATACCTATAGTAAGTTAATGGGTTCTTATTTCGAGGAAGGACTTACTTCTGCACTCGCAGACAAGTCTAAGAAAATGACTCGTATCGAAAAAGTATTGAGAAGTTAAGGATAGAGAGATGACCGAATATGAATCGCTCGTAGAGAGCCTCAGAATCGCTTATGGGGACGAGTTCTCCAAAATGGCGACTATCATCAAGGGTAGTGAAAACATCCCGCTCTATCATATCTCCTTTGACGATAAGATCAAATCCTTCGTCCCTCGTTTCTCGACTAAATTAGTTCATGGTGAATCAAGAGCAATCCCCCGTACTTCTACCTCATCAAGTATACTAGGCTGTATGCTTGGTTTTGGTGATATCGGACGTGGGTATCTTAATAATGCTTTTGATAGCAAACAGGATAATACTCTCCATATTTATAAGATGGAGTACAGTCTTGCGGTTAAACCATCGAAAGATCTTGTTCCTGATGTAGATTATACAGATGAACATTGGTTGATCGCAGCTAGTGTGAATACTCGCGAATATAAAGGTCAGATCACCGGTAAAGGATTCTTATCCAATATCGGTATTGATCTCTTACGTAATGGGTGTATCTATAACTATACTTGGTATTTCAATCTAGATGAGAAAACGAAGTTCATTAAAGGACTTGATTTAGAACCAGGTTGTTATCGTATTAACTTACTGGATATCGGTGGGTATGATTTTATCCCGAAAGTCGGTGATAATATCAAAGTGGAAAAGATAACGAAAGATGAGTTCCTCTTCCATGAAGGAAGACGAATCGAATCGATCTCTAATAAACGCCTTTATTAAAGAATAAGAAAGTAGGAAATACTCATGAGTCAAATTAAACTCAACTCAGAAGTACTACTTGGTGTGAATAAAGCAGGCACATTGAAACCTGATGCACAAGGCTGGTATGATGTGATTTTGGGTGCATTAGAATACCCAAATAGCTATGGTGCCGTCTATAAGCAAGATCCAGTTCAACAACTTTTAAACGGTGATAGTATCTTTGCTCGCCGTTTACGTAAAGGTTGTTTGATTGGTGAATTAGGTCACCCGATGCCTGAGCCAGGTCAGACTCAAGAACAGTACGTAGCACGTGTGATGCGTATCGATGAAAAATTCGAATCGCACACAATCAAAGAAGTTGTAATCGATACAACTCTTAAAGATGCTAAAGGAAATCGTTATATCGGTATCCGTGGTAAAGTAAAACCATCTGGTCCATATCGCGATGTCTTAATCCAAAAATTTGCAGACCCAGATATGAACGTTTGCTTCTCAGTTCGTAGCTTTACGAAAGACCGTTTCCAAAATGGTCGTTTAGAGAAATATACGACTTCTATTATCACATGGGACTGCGTGGGTGAACCTGGTTTAGAAAAAGCCAATAAATATAATTCACCATCCCTTGAGTCTTATACCGCTACCGTCGATCCAGCCATGTTACGTAACATTGCCGCAATGCCTGTTGGTCTTGGTATGGAATCATCTGGTATCATCGAACAAGCTAAAGAAATCCTTAAAGCTTCAGGTGAACCAATCGAACGCGTTAAAGTATCAATGGAATCCGCTGAGCCTAAATGGCACGCTAAGTGGTAATACAACATAAAGCAGAGGCATCATTACGATGCCTCTTACTTTTGTCCGAATATCTATTAACCCAGTACGACACCTAATAAAGCTGCGATACCAACCACAGCATATTTAAGTGGTTTAGGGCAACCATCAAAAGGATCATACTCAATTTTTTCTGGGGTCTTCTGGCCAATTGCAATTTTAATATCACTAATCGATGGATACTCGAGATCTTTAGAACTTAGTTTTGGGTTAGCTTCACTTACTACATTAAGATGTTTATGGATGTACTTTTGCCATTTTTCTGCATCAGGTACTTCATCAAAATAAAATACTGCATTTTTACTGCGTTTCTCTTTTGATTTAGTATGAACATCGATTACATCGGTATTATATTCACGTTGGTTAATATAAACCTCATCGTGGTCAATAACGAGAAGATAACCATCTTTTCGAACAACACCATTTACCACATCACTTCCAGCATAAACTGCATTGTTTTTGTTGCGATAAAGTAGTTCACCCTTACTGAGTTTAATGATCCACCATTTGTGTTTGCTTGATAATTTTGTACTTGCCATAATTGCGCTCCGATTTTAATGAGTCAGAAAGAAGACAATGGTGGAGACAAGAATCCCTGCCATCATACCGAATAAGAATCCTCTCAACGTAGGAAACTCACCTTTTGCATACGTACTAAGGATGCGATCCATGATATCCGATCTATAGGTATAATGAACACTTCCTGTTATTAGACTAAGATGATGATCCATTAATGTACCCCATACTTCTGGATCTGGTTCTGACTCAATTGAATAAGTTGCAGTTTCAGAGTTCTTATCGATCTTACTGATAACGATGATATCTTTGTGATCATCTATAACGATTCTGACATGATAACCAACAGTTAAAAGATATTTAATTCCCTCGGCAACAATAAGCGTGTTGTTACCAAGTCTTACTGTATCGCCTTTTCCCAGTTGTAAGATCTGACAATCTCTATTTGTAAAAATACTAATAGCCATTACATTGATTCCTTATCTCATGATACCAAACATCGCCGCTGCTACACCCAAACAGGTGATGATGAGATCTTTAGGTGTATATGCAATAGTATCCATAAATGATGGTTTCTCATAATCCACCGCCAGATCGATTTCGGATAGATAAGGTGAGTCGTCACTATAGTTCATTGATTCACTAATTAGCTTCCACCAGCAAACTGGATCAGGATTCTTCTCAGTTAGTACATCTATATCTTCCCCTTTCACCCTAATGACATCATGTACGTCATTAACATCACTCCAGTCGTGATGTATCTTTCTAACTTCCCATGCACCATATATTAATCTATATTCCACACAAGAGGATTTTTTAATAAATGTTTTTCCATCAGTAAATCTATCACCTACTTCAAATTTAACAATGTGATAGTTACCGCCTTTCCATTTAATAGTAGCCATAATAAGCTTCCTTCTAGTTTAGTCAAATGGCTCTGAATCGACCACAGAGCCATTATCATCATTAGTCAATGCGATTCTTCATGTTATACATGAAAATCGTCTTATACGTCGATTTAGGGCTATTTAGAGCCCTTTATTCATCTGAATCGTTTTCTACATCTTCCGAATCATCAGATTGTTCCTCTTCGATGTAGAATTTTTTATCCCACGACTCGTACTCCTCACCTTGACCTTTCGTGCTCCGTCTGATCGCATCAAGTGTATCGTCTTTATCGGCACGCCAGTCTGCTAAGAACTGAGGTTCGATTAAATCAGGTCTTTCATCTAAAACCATAGAAGTTAACCAACGATTAACACGATACTCACCAAATACTTCAAGTAGGATATAGAAAGGTTCAAGACAAGAGAAGATCATTTTACGGGTATTTAGAGCTGGTCTGAATTCCTCAGGGATACCGATGTTTGCCACCACATCCGCTGGAAGAATAACAGAAGCCACCGATTTCTTATCGTGCATCTCCATGAAGTCGATATATTTCTTACGAATGTTTTCATCTTTGATATTATTTAACCAAAGATCTAACGCCGTTCTGTTAGGAAGATTCATTTTAATACGAACCCCAACAAATGGCGGTGCTGGACATTCACCGTATTTATCTGAAAATACGTGTTGCCATAACTCGTAATAGAAATATTCACTACTCATTGGATTGACGTAAGCTTCTTTAGCTTTCACTGTACAGCTTGTTAAGAAACGACTATCTCCACGCATAATCGAATGGAAGATGTTCGCTTCCTCTTGAGCAATCTTATCAAAGAGCTGATTAACATGAACCTTCTCACCACGACTGATTGATTCCATAATCCCAACCGCTTCATCATGGAATAACTTAATCAATTCCGGTGGTGCTTTAGAGTTCTTTAATGCTACCCCTTTCAATTCTTCCTCAAGATGTTTTAATGCCATCCCTTCTTGGATACTTGCAATAGAAAGATAGTGTTTGGTCCGGTTAGTTGGCATAAACACATCGAAGTAATACTCAGACTTCATCTTAAGATTGTGGATATATTTCTTCGCAACTCCCATCTGACCTGCCGCCATCGCAAGAATATGACGAGTAATCACATTAATCAAATATACACACAAACAGCCCGGTAACTTCGTCTCACTATTTACCACGATAGTCCCACTATACCACTCTACCCATTGCATTACAGTATACAATACCGAGTCAGTATCACCACCTAATACACTCTTACGAATAACAGATGGGAATAATGCTGTCTCAGCTGGAATAAATTTATTGACCATAAAGAATTTAAAGTAGTCACTATATTCATATAGGGCATTACGCATGTGTCTTGCATAAGCCCCAATATAACCATAGTAATCTTTATCTTCATGGGTCTTATCTTTAATCCCTTTACCATCTAAGTAATGTGATACGGTAATCGTCACTAAAGGTTCATAGAACTCATCGATAAGTTTAAGTTCAGTTTGCGTCTCTTCGAAACTTAATGGTTCTTTATCTTTGAATGCTAAGATCTTATCAAACATCCCACGAACAAAACTATCGTTATATTTCTTAAGGTGAAATAAATCACCCATATAAAGATAGATCGTTCTTTCAAGATCCGTGAGTTTCTCAATAAACTCATAAATCTTCTTATCCCAATATTGAGACTTGTAATAGGTATCCGTATTGTATTTCACCATTTCAAATAATTCATCGACAGTGATATAATGAAGATTATATTTATCGATTAATCGTTTTGCTTCATCACAATCGACTTCAGCTAAAACTGTTACGATGTTTTCCAATACGATAGGGCCACTATAAAAGTGACGTCTACCCATAAAGAACCGTTCAGTTGATGCATTCGTAAATGCGGTTGCAGTACGACAAACCGACGTTAATGTAGAGTGACCACTTCGGTTAGCAAGTGGTGTACTCCCAATCGTTAATAAACCTGAGATACTATTGATATCTTCTTTAAGTTTATTTTGTTTGTTATTTTTAGTTACAGCCTCATCCATCCGACCATAACTCTTCGCAATCTGAGATTCTTTTTTAGTGCGAGCACGCTCGTAGTATTTTACCTCAGTATAACCACTGACCTCACTAACTTGTTCTTCTGTTGGTGCATAACAGGTTAAAGTCGGTGCCATAATAAGGTTGCGTTCCTCAACCTCTTTTAAGAACTCTGTTAATGTACAAGTGTCTTTAAAACGGTCACTCATGTCATCACGTCTAAAGATCTTCATGATGGGATCATTAAAATCGATCTTACCCGTTCTGATACCCCAATCTAAAAAGGCTTCTGCTTTATCTACTGGGATATTACGCATTCGACTTAAATACCAGCCAGTATATTTCTTCCATTGACTTGGTATATCAAGATTTCGAACCGTTTTGTAATAATCCGTTGGTTCATATAAAAATTCCATAACCATTCCCTCTATAAATAATGAGTTGAAAATATAAACATGGTTTTCCCTAGAATAATGAAAAAAAAAAGAGGTCGGACAAAATAAGAGCTATCCCGAAGGATAGCTCATCGATCTTACTTTCTAAATACGTAGTTGATCCAAGTACTCTTATAATACTGTTTCATTGAAAGATAAATATCACTTAGATATTCATCTGCATGTAATCGGGCAAATAAACACTGAGCATCATGAGTCACACCAAAGATGTTAATATCTTTAACAAACTTATCAAAGTTCTCACGCATCTTCTCTTTGAACTCATCACCATCAATCTCACGATTCCAGCGACTCGCCCATTGTTCATAAGTCACATTTGAATCGGGACCGACTAACATGAATGGATATTTTCTTTCAAGTAAACCTTGTAATACTTCTGGGTGTGTACTAATCAGAAAGTCATAATCCTGATAGGCTGGACTACTGATCAATAAATCAAGCTCATGTAAATAGTTCTCAGGGAAATCAGGTTTCTGACTCCAACCAAAACTATCTAAGTCAAATACGTTTTTGTATTTATCAACAAGGGTCGATTTACCACACCCACTAAATGCGCAAATAATCATCTTAAAGCCAACCTGGTAATAGTTTATCTGTGATGTATCTTCCAGTCTGTAGGATAAGACCAAGAAGCGATCGCACTGCCCATACTAAAGCAAATACCCCACCTACAACAGTATAGACAATGAACATCATCATCACTAATGCTAAAGTGAATGTACTATTCATTATCTTTATCCTCATACTCATCCCAGCGGAACTTCATTCCACCGCGCCATCTTTGTTTCTTCTTTTCGGACTTAAGGTATTTACCTTTCGCCCACCATGTTGTCATCACGATACTCATCAGTGCATACTGACCGATTAAAAACAGTGTCGCAATGAGAAACAAACTAAATACTAAACCTGTCATTTCTTTTTCCTTTTCTTTTTCTTATGCTTACGCTTCTTCTTAAGCTTATGGTAGCAGATCTTTGTATCAGGTGGCATCATCCATTTCTTCTTGGAGAAGATATCTAAAATGAAGTGAATAATGATCACACCACCTAAGCAACTAAAGAGGCATAATAATGTTACGATTTCGTTATGACTAAACATCTACGTTAATCAAAACCCCACAACTAAAAATTGATTAATGTTTAGATCTCATATCAATAATCACGAGACCCACTACAAAAACAATCGTTCCGATGAATGTATAAAATTCGGGTGATTGTAATATTGACATAAAAATCCCCCAAGATAATAAAGGACTAGATTAAAACTAGTCACCACTACCACGTATGTGTCCTGATTCACCACCTGATGGGAATTTAACTGAACCAGATGCGCTGAGACTACCTTTAATAGATTGACTACCTTGGACATCCATATTCCCTTTCACGCTACCGTTACCTGAACCACCATTACCGGTAACAGCCATACCACCCATGTTAACTTGACCAATAAGATCAATAGTAGGGCATTTGATCTCAACCTTACTGCCCACTTCCCATTTAACATTATCTGCTTTCAGATTAAACGTTTTACATTCTACGTTCCACGTTTCGGTTTTCATGTTAATGGTTTTATCTGATTGGATATTGATTACCTGTTTATCCAACTGAATATGAGTACGGTCTTTATTTTGAATATCAATACAGGTTAGCGTACTATCGATCTGGATGAAGTTACCATCGCCATCAGAGATAACAAGCTTACCATCCTTACCATTCATCTGAACAGTCCAAGCGGCTTTCTCACCGTTGGCTTTAGAAGTACGCATCTCCATTAAACCGTTAGCGGTATCCACAGTACGGGTATAACTGTTTTTGATATTCGTTGGTGTCTCTTCTTTTGCGGCTTCTTTTGGTTTAGCCGCATAAGCTTCTACCACGACTTCTTGCACTCGTTTATTCATGTGCTGGTTAGTTGGTTTCCAGTAGAAGGTTTCATCCCCATTAAAACGATAAAGGTGTACAGTTTCACCTTTCATTAATTGAGGTGGTGTAATACGGTTACTGTCTTCATTCAACCACTTAGCTGTAACAGTCGAACCTGTTTCCACTTTTGACTGATAAGCCTTACCGCGACTATCCACCCCTTTTGTTGTAAACTTTTGCGGGTTTAATTCCAATCGACCACGCATATTCGGTAATTGGTCTTGAGGTGCAACATGCAGTAATTCCTCATGCCCTAAGATAGCATTCTCTGCTACCACACCAATTCCCATATAACCTGATTTTTCTTGTTCTTCTGTCATTTCAAAATCACCACTATAGTAGAAAATGTTTTGATTCCTATTTTTACTTTATATAAGGAAACCAAACAATGTTAATCAAAAAACTTATTTTACATCATTGTCATCGCTTGCATCTCTTAGAAGATCAAAGCTTTGAATATGATTTTACCCAGAAACACACGATACTCGATGGGGTCAACGGGGCGGGTAAGTCATCTATCTTTAATGAACTCTCACCATTACCCGCTAACATGGATGATTATCTTGCAGATGGGTATAAGAAGATTGTTATCGAGCATAACAACAGCGAGTACATTTTGACCTCTCAGGGTAAACGACCAGGTAAACATTCTTTCTTAAAAGATGGAGAAGAACTTAATCCTGGTGGTACATTAACCGTTCAATATGAATTAGTAGAGAACTTCTTTAATTATACACCTGCTTATCATCGTGTATTACAAGGTAAGTTATTATTTACGGAAATGTCAGCAAAAGAACGTCGAGATTGGTTTGCAGATATCTCTGGGATGGATAGTGATTTCGTGATGAAGTTTTGGGATAAGATACGTGCTGGACAGCGTGACAATACCGGTGCGTTAAAGAACATCAAAAATAAAATTGCTGAAGCTAATCTTCAGTTACTGGATGATAAAGAAATCGTTGAAGTAGAAGAACGCCTTTCTGATATCATGAAACTTTTCAGTGGATTAACGGATTTATTAAAACAGTTCCCAAGAAGCGAAGTACCTATTGCACCTGTTGAATATAATGATGATCTTACTCAACGGGTGAAACATCTTTACTTTAAATACTTAAAAGAAAGTGAAGGGATTGGCGGGATTAATCTTACTGAACGGTACCAACTTCAAAGTGAATTGCTTGAACAAGACCGTGTTCAGATGAATGAACTTCAGGAACAACTTGTTAAGTTGACTGATGAGAAACATCGTTTCGATTTTAACAGCGAAGATGACATCGAAGAACTCGAACGTCGTTATGATGAATATAGAGCAAGACTCGCCTCATTTGATCAGAATATAATTGATCAGTATAAAGTGATTCTTCAGTATCCTTACTTCAGTCGTGGTGATGGCTTAACGGAAGTGTATCAAACTTATAATAACCAGTTAAGATACGTGGATGATGCATTACTTGCATTCCAACCATTTAGTCTTCCGTATAGACAAGCTAAAGAGCAGGTTAACCATAAAAGTTCTGAACTCATGAAGTTACAAGGTGAACAACAAGGTGTGCAGTTTAAGATTGGTGAAATCGATAAACAACTCCAACATCTCAATCAACATCCTGAGACTCAGTGTCCAAACTGTTACCACCGTTTTAAAGAGGGAAATGTCGATGCGGAGATTCAACGTCTGAGTCTTGTAAGATCTCAACTTATTCAAAGAGATAATGAGTTAATGGGTAATGTAGATGCGTTAACAAAAGAAGTCGAGTTTGAACAGGCTAACCTTAAGAACTATGAGATGATCTTGTTAACTGTCACATCAGATGAGCATGGCTTAAGTGAATATCTTAAAGCCACTATGACTAACGATGGAAGTCTCGGTACACTGATGCGATTGATTCATGATAATCCAAAAGCTTATCTTGGTGCATTCCAGCAACAGATTGGTAAGATACCGACTTACATTGAAGCGGGTAAAGTCATAACCGAACTTGAAGGATTAGCTGCATTGATTCAGAAGGGGAAAGCACAAGCCTCACCTGAGTATATTCAATTGGTTGGTCGTATCGAACAGTTAACTCAATTACACGATGAAGCTTCATTTAGATATCATAAACGCCGTGCACTTGTTGAGAAGATCTACAATGCGATTGAATTGCAACGTAAATTCACCGAACAGTTAGATCGAGTTAATCAACTTGTTGAGAATCAGTCTAATTTCATTAAAGATGAAACGACTAAACTCTTCCATCAGGAAGTCAGTGAAGTCTTAACGAAGTTGAAGTCAGAGATTGATGAATGTAATGACCGCATCCAACATCAAGCAGGTATTAAGTTTGTGATTCGTTCACATGAGGAAAATAGAAGTGGGATTGAGAAGTCGATTGATCTTCATACTCAATTGATGCAGATACTTGATCCGAAAACAGGACTCATTGCGAAATCAGTGATTGGGTTTATTCGTCATTTCGTTAAAGAGATGAATAACCTGATGAGTCAAGTCTGGACGTATCCAATTATCATTGATATTGAATCAGAAGATGATTTCACAAAGAAATATCTCTTCCCTGTTGTAATTGGTGAAGATGCGATTAGACGAGATGATGTTTATGAAACCTCACTTGGTCAAACTGAGTTAATCAACTTTATCTTCCGCATTACCTTAGTGAAGTATTTGAAGTTAGAGAACTACCCACTTTATCTTGATGAAGTTGGTGGACACCTTTCAGTACAACACCGTAATCGATTATATAACTTGATTAAACGAATGGTTGATCATCATTACTTCTCACAGGTCTTTATGGTTACTCACCTTCAGGATGTGAAAGTGATTATGGAACCTGCAGAAACGATATTATTGAAATAATTAAGATATGTCAAAATCACGATTTTGATAATTTCATAACTTTTTTCCGATAATATGATGAAATGACAGTTTTCTTTATTGTTGCGAAAATAAAAAAGAAAACGACAAATGTGGAGGGTACCTTTCGGTACCCTCTTATTAAGCCGAATGATTCGGCTCTTTCGGAACGTAGCCTTCTGGACGACGTCCTTCTGCTATATCCTCATATCGACCACGACCAAGATGTTCATAACCATCTGGGTTAGCCATCTCAGCTTCAGTCACACCTGGCGTCACATCCATTTGCACTTCATCTTCCAATAATCCATCTACTTCATTTGTTGAGTTAGTATAAACTGCATCAACAGTGACAGCACGACGACCATCTTCAAATTCAAGTTTCACAGTCATCGTCACCTTAGTTGCACCTAAAGCCTGAGTGAACTTTTGGAATACCGCTATTGTTGCATTATCACCCGCGATCTCTTTATTAAGATTACCGCGATGTGTTGCAATACGAGATAACAATTTCTTCTGATTGTGATCACCTGTATATTTCTTCGCACCAAACTTACGTTTTAACCAACGCTCACTGACCATGAACCAGTTTAGATAACTTAAGTTCATTTTCATCATGATCATACGGATCATATAAGTTAAGATATTCTTACTCTCACCAATGCGGTAAGTTGGATCGCGGAATAGCGACATCAAATCGCTTTCTTTTTGATTAGACATGTTATCGCCTCCTATTTACTATACTTGATAGATTCAAAACGACCCACACGGAATTCTGCCACACGGGTAATAGTGATCAACATCGGATTGATGAGATTAACTAAACGACCCACGAGTTTATTCGTGTTATTATAAGCCAACTCTTTATCTTCACAGGTTAATAAAGAATTAGCATGACTACGCATGAAATTATTGGCAGCCACCCACAATAGACGTAACGCGTGACGAAATGCGAAACGACCCTCCGTCACGAAGTAATCTTCAGCATGAACTTTGATTTCTTTCGGTAATGCACGGAAGTCACTTGTCATGATACGCCCACCTTTCTTGATAATATCAATCAAATGAATAAATTCAGATAACTGATCGTAGATCGCATTGAAACGAGTAATGAGCTCGTAGTTCGTTTCAGTGTATAAGACCGTATCCAATTCCTTATTATCACAGTCGATATAATCATACATCAAGTTGATGATATCGCACATGAGAACCAACTCTTCATATCCATTGATATCAGGACGGTTCAACTTTTTCAATAATCGATTAAGTCTAAACTTAAAAAGTTGAGTACTTAACCAAGTTGGTTTTTCCATGATTTCCTCCCATAGGAAACTTACATTATTCTATTAATAGAACCCTTACATTTGTGCATAATACTAATACCATGTATAAGTATAGATTAATGAGCACATAATAAGGAACGACTTTGCAAAGTGAAGAAACGGGATTTATGTCATTTCTTCATGTAGATAATATAGGGTTATAAATACCTATAGAACAAGATAGTAGAACTTAGAACGTGTACTTTATTCAAATTAGAATAAAAATTAAAATGGAGTGAAAGAATAAAATCATGGCACGCGAATTAACCTCAGACATGATCAGTGAAGATGTGACTGAACTACAGACGAAAGATATCCCTTCTCGTCTTGAGATGATTCAGAAACGTCGACTCAAATACATGGAGAAGATTGAACGTAAAGGTGATGATTGGTTAGCTGATGAAGGCTTATCGATTACCTATATGCAACTTCTCAATGGCTTTGAGAAACAAGAGTTATATAAACACAAATCAGCTCAAGATAAAGAAGAGGGCGATAAAGATCGTAAAGCTTACGAACAAGCAGCAGAAACCTTCCGTCTTCTTAGACAACAGCGCCGTGATGATATCGCTAATGGAAACCCAATCATCGATAATCCACCTGCCCCACCAAGATACAACGAAAACTTGGCGGCTCAGTTTGGGACTGATGATATCGCTGCTCAATATGATAGTTATAAAGAGCAGGATTGGAAAGATTTCCATAAAGATATTATCCGTGCAGGTAAAGACCCACGTCACATGATCGATGATGATGGTAACATCGTCGAAGTCGTTGATGACGAATAATGGGAACACAAATCGAGGGTACTCTAGAGTACCCTCTTAATTTTGTTGCTATTTTAAATTCGCAGCCGTAGTTTTAATACAGATGTAGAATTCATCTACTAACGCTAACACCACACTATAAAGTGTGACGTATTGAGCCGTTAAGTATAACACTTCTGAAATGTATTCAGATTGTTTCTTGTTCAATACGTATTTGCTATCTGGTTTATTAATCCCGTCAGCAATTAAGTTAGCACGATCACGAATCAACTGAGTAGATTTTTGAACTGTTTCAGGCAATAACAACTGAGTATTCGCCGATACTTGTTGCATTACTTTACGGAACTGTTCCACATCACCATTGTTATTAAATGCACGGCCGAAATAAACTTTCTCAGTAGTCGCACCAGAGAAGATACGTTTCATCTGAGTTTTAATCGTATCGTAATCTTTTTCTTGATACTTAGGTTTAAAACCAATAGAAGAAAGATTATCTGGTTTATTGATTGCACGACCTAAGTACTCAGCAATCGGTGCTAGCATATCACGATCAATACTACTTACAATAGCAGTAACATCATTTAACCAATTTGCATAAGTTAACCAATCCACACCTAACTGATGAGGTTGATAAACTTTAGCCACTTTACTAATCGCAAAATATTGGCGACCTGATACGTAACGAGATAATTTACTTAACCCATTATCATCCACCCCAACGAAATCTTCTTTGATCTTTTGACCTAACTCAGATAACTTATCTGCGGCTTCACCAAGTTTATTGGTAAATGATTTAAAGAAATCAGAAACAGAGTTCATGAAGTCTGTACCTGGCATCCATTGAGTAAAAGCTTCTACTGCAACCGCTTCTACTTCACTTTCACCACTATCACGGTTTACTTGGATAGGATAAAGGATAGGACTGGTTTTACGGATACTTTCTAAATCGCCTTCAACACGCGTTAAAGCAGAAGTCACTTCAGGTTGTTTAACTTCTTCTGCCACTGTAGTTTCTTCAGGTGTTTCTTTATTCTCTTCTACGGTGCTTTCTGGTTCGTCAGAATTCACATCTACTACATCAGCAGGTTTTTCTGCTTCCTCGGCATTTGTACCTTGAGGTTCTCTGACCTCTTCAGGATTTCCCTGCTCTTCATTAATGATAGCAGGTTCATTAACAATTTCAACTGTCATATCTCAATAACTACCTTATTATTTTAGTACTAAAAATAAACACCACCCAATAACTCGTCAGTTTAAAATAGGATGATGCTAGTAAAGGATATCTGTCATATTTATCCTTACCATACCCTTACTGGCTCACCAAAAGTTCTGTGATTACCCAAAATAGATAGTAACCTTGCTGTCTATATGTAACAAACTCAAACTTATTTTTATAAGACTCGTTTTATGGAGACTTTTTACTATGGCTTTTAAACCAATGACGATGAACGAGTTCATCGATACAGCACCCCCGCTTCGTCCACTATTAAACGTATCACCTATTTTCGATGTGATCACCGGTAACTGGGAAAATGGTCAAAATGGTGCGAAAATCTTAAATGGTGGGATTATGCCTTTCATCGCATTCATTGGTGAAGGGAATACCTTTAAATCAACGATTATGAGCAGTGTCATGATTCGTGTATTAGCACGTCACCCAGCGATGACACTTTCGACTTATGAGACAGAGGGCTCGTTCTCTATCTCTCGTATGGTACAATTAGCAAGTCCATATCCAGATCTTGCTAAAGAAGATTTCTATACGAATGAATCACGTTATTCTTTAACCACATCAACCGATATGGATGGCGAGGATTGGTTTAACGGCGTGAAGAAATTCGCTCAGATGAAATTAAAAGAGAAATCACAAATTGGTACCACGCCATTTATTGATGCCTCTAAACACGATGGTAAGACATTATTAACCATGCCTTACCCAACTGGGATTTGTCTTGACTCCATGAGTGAGTTCCGTACCGGTGCTTCTCGGGAGAAAATGGATAAAAACAAAATCGATGACAAAGAGGTCAACGATTATTTCATGCGTGCAGGTCTTGAGAAATCTCGTATGATTACTGAGATCCCTCAATTCGTGGGTCGTGCAGGTATTTTCCTTGCAACCACAGCTCACGTAGATGACACGATTAATATGACTAATAAACCAGAACGTAAGAAACTCACGTACATGCGTCAGGGTCAAGATATTAAACGTGTGCCGAAGAACTTCTCGTTCTTAACGAACCACTGTTGGGAGATTATTAAATCTGCACCTTATTATAACAGTGATCGTACGGGTCCATACTACCCATCAAAAGAACACGGTAGTACGGATGGTAAAACCGATTTAATGCAAGTGACTTTCCATGGTCTACGTAATAAATCTGGTTTATCAGGTATCCCAATGCAACTTATCGTTTCACAATCCCAAGGTGTACTCTGGAATCTTTCTCACTACGATATTATCGCATCTCGTGAAGGATTAGGCGTGACACGTAAAGGTCATAGCGCAACGGTTGACTTCTATCCGGATAAAGTCTTAATGCGTACCACTGTACGCGATATCTTAGATGAGGATGAGAAGTTAGCTCGTGCTGTTGAGCTTTCATGTGAAATCGCTCTCATGTACATGTACAAGGATAGTATTGATAACAAATATCGCATGACCTTCGAAGAGATCAAGCAAAATGTTATTGATAAAGGTTATGATTGGGATAAGGTACTTGATACTCGTGGATACTGGTTGTATATCGAAGAAGAAAAAGAACTGAATGCGAAACCGTATTTAAGTGGATTTGACTTACTTCGTGTGGCAACAGGTGAGTATAAACCGACATTCTTATCGAAATAAAAGAGATGAATAGAGAAGATAGTAAGGGTAGCCGCAAAACTACCCTTACTTATAAAGAATTTAAATGCAGTTTGTTTCATTGCTATATTTCGAAATAATTTTAGAATTAATAATTAAAACATTTTGGATTTATATGACTATGAAGCAAATAATCGATCATGTTGTCGATACAATCGAAGATAGACAAGAAGGGTTATCGGATAATCTCTTCCCAAACTATATCGTTGATTATATCGGAACACTTGAATCAGACCAAGCCCAAATTCGTTATATCTACGAATACCTTGGTTATGGTGGTAATCCACCAGCAAACTTAAATGAACTATTAACTTTATTGAAAGAGGATTTCTTACCCTTTCTTGGTTTCTAGTTTATTCAACATTTAAAACGAAACAATTAGAAAGGATAATGAGAATCATGGAACACGAACCGATTTCTTATATCAATGCTTATTTGGCATTACCAAATAAGTTTATTGAAAATGGTTACTATCATGCAGTGAAAGAAGGTGTCCTAAGCGTCATCAAAGGTAAAGCAGAAAAAGATCCGCAGCGATTAACACTTTCTTATGGAAGTGAAGATAAAGAAGCACAAGCTTTAGCTGTAGAAATTAAAAAGCTTTATCCTGAGATCACGATCAAAGGACTTGAACCTAATTTTGTTAAGCATAAACGGAAAGCGTATATTAAACGTAACCAGAATGCTTGGCTTCGTGCGACCCACGTGATCATTATCCGTGAACAACGTGAAACCTTAACCCAACGTTTCTTTATCGAAAAAGCGGAAGAAGGCAACACGAAGTTCGTCATGACACTTTGCCTAAATGAAGAGGATAAATCAGATGAGCAACCGCCAAGCTTTCATCCAAACAGCGGTGAAGATGTTAAAGGAAATTGATCCTAAAAACAAATCAATCGATATCTGGGCTGATACAGTAAGTAAAATGACCAAAGCCCAGTTTGAAGATTACATCGAACGCTTAAGAAATGGCGCTTCTGAAACCCCTGATCTTGATAAACCACGTGAGTTAATTCCTTTGGTTGTTCCCACTTTAGATGATAACCGTATTACCGTAAAACGTAATTTGGCCATTGCGAAGAAATGGGGCCACAACTTCTTTGAACGTTGTTACATCACTGACGGTAAAACTGGTCAGACAATGTTAACCAATGTCCCTTACGGTACTTTCTTAATGCCGATCGTCAGACAAGCGCAGACATTAGAGAAAGGGATCGCTTATGAGAAAGACGGAAGTAAACTCGATGATCGTACTAACCAGATCGCCGATCACCAGAAAGGTTCATCCTTCTCTGCTCCGGAAGTACAAGCGTTACTCTCCCAAGGTCAAGAGAAAACCGTCATGGAATTCATGAAGTTCCGTGGTGGGGATTCGAAAGCCTACCAAGCCATGTATAAAGGTTTATTAGAAACTGGTGAATTCGAAATGAGTTCATACCAAGACAGCTCTCGAGTTAAATCGGCAGATGTCGCCGGTATCTACTTGAAAGCATGTCATATCGATAACGATATTTAATGAAAGGAACATGCTACCATGATCAATGACGAAACAGGTCAACCTTTAACACCAAGTCACTATACTGAAATCGCTGACTTCTTAAATCAGCGTCTACGTGATAAGATCCGTGAACTGTCAATTTACTTTTTACAAGCGAATGCTAATCGTACTGAACGAAATGGCTTTGGTGAGTTAAAACAGGGTAAATCAGTGCGTGAGCAGATCTTAGATCTCACTTGGTTATCTAACCAACTTTACTTATCTAATCTTACGACCCCTTCTGGTTTACGTCAGGTATTAGTTTTACTTGAACAAAAAGAAAAAGAACGTACTCGTCTTGATTTCATTATTAAGATCACAACTGAACTACGTCTTTATCTTGGTCAGCAAGGGTTTATTGATTTAGTCACTGAATTAACCAGATCAATGAACCTTGGTCCGACTGACGGTGGATTAAAATCAAAATCCGTAATGAGTCAGTTAAATCGTGAAATCAATACAGTTGATGCAGAAACCCTTGTGGCTAACCCATGGATCGTACCGATCATCATTTATGGTTTAGACAGCCGTACGGCAACGACTATCCATGCAGAAGCAAATAAGATCGAAGAACTAATCGAAGGACAATAATCGAATGGCATTATCAGAAAGACATTTACTTGTTGATATTGATATGCTGTTTGATGTGCGTTATGCTGAACTATCACACTTTGCACCAGAGGCAGGTGTGGTATTACTACATGAAGGGAAGTATTTCGATAGAGAGCGCGATAGCGTGCTTTATTCGACCGCTAAGGTAGATGATGAGACTTGGTGGGGGACTTATAAGGATAGATTCATTTCGTTGCTTAAAGACTCTCCTATTACGTTTTTGATGCACAATATCTATCCTTTAACTAATGACTATCTTGAGGATAACCATCCAGGGCAATCGGTTGTGAAAAAACTCACGATCAATATCCCATATGGTCGTCTTGATGATGAAAGTTACTATGAGTTAAAAGAAGCCCTCTCTGAGCATTTCATGGGTTATTTTGAATCGATTAATATCCTTCATATGCCTCATGAGAAACTTGATCTTCAGTATATCAGTAAGTACTATAGCGATTACTTCTGTTATCGTTGGTATGATTGGATGAAACTTCATTATGAAACATTAGATAAAGGATTGCGCCCCTCATTTAGAATGTGGTGGCCACGCATGTTATCGGATGTGGAATTTGAGGCTACAGATAGAAGAGCAAAAGAGTTCATTAAACAAACTGATGTTTATGAGTTTTTCTTATATCTCCATTTACCTGCTTTCGAGATTCATTGGCTGGATAGATTTCAGACATGCTTCTACGTAGAACCAGAACAGCAACAAAAACAAGAGGCATCGGAGTGATGCCTCTGCTTTTGTCCGAATGATTTTATTCTGGGATCGTTAAACCAGATGAAGTGATCTTATTCTCAAGCACTTTGATACGTCTTTGAAGACTAGCAATTAGTCTTTCATTGTTCGCATCTTTCGTCTGAAGCTGACCATGTTTCTCTTTGAGTTTATCGTATTCACGTTTCTTCTCTTCGAGAGCACGTTGATTCGCTACACTGTTATCAGTCAGTGCTTTTTCACCAGATGCTAATTGTTGCTGTAATGCAAGACAATAAGCTTGAAGGTTACCGTAATCCTCAGTCATCTTTTGAAGTTGACCATAAGTCGTAGAGGTATCACGGACACCACTTAAACGACTTTTCTCTTCACGAGTACGCTCAGTCGGAGTAAGATCGTCACTCTTCAATGGTGCAACATGAGTAAGGACAGTCGGCTTACGACCTAATGCACCTTCTACCGCATCACTGACTTTAGGAATAAGATGCGCAACATCCGTATTCCCCGGTAATGTCCCAAGATCACAACTTAAGATAAAGCGTTTAAAGACATCCCCACTGACATCAGGATATTTCTCGATGTAGGTATCAGGGACGTAAATACGTTCACCATCACTACCTAATAGAGTGACGATAGAAGCGTAGATCTTACTATCTGCTTCGTAGACATCTTTACTGAGCTCACGTGGCATGTAGTATGATTCATAGACATTTACGCCTTGAAGTTGAAGCATACTAAAGCTACGGATTTCTTTACAGCTATAGATCTTACCTGGTTTGGCTACAAAGGGAGCACGAAGCCCCCAATGTCCAGAAACACCATAAGGAGGGGTCATCTTAGATGCCATCGTTTATCTCCTTAGATTATTCAGATGCTTCTTCAGTTACCGCCGCACGACGGTTACGAACCAATGCTTCACTCGTACCTTTTAACTTACCGCTTGTGTAGTTATGACGAGCCACACAAAGGAACTGGATATTTTCATACATCACAGACGCATAAAGAACACCGTTACGGGTTACTTTAGTTAAGTTAAGACCTGTATCAGTATCGGGTTCAATATTCTCAGCGGCTAATAGCAACTCATTAAGTTTAAGTACCATTAACTGATGTTGTTTATCCATGCGGTTGAAATCATCCGTACGAGAACCAATTAACGCATATTGAGGATATTTCTCGTAGAAGCTGATTGGTGCCAAACGGTTCATGGCGTTACCACAGATTAATAACCCAATTGATTTATAAAGACAAGAACTAATTTCGAGGTTAGCTTTTAAGTGTGCTTCCTCGTAACCTTTCATGGCTTCTTTAGCAAATGGGATCGCATCTTTATAACGAATGGTTGGACTGTACATGGATGCAATCGTACGGAAACCCGGTACAGAAGACATTGTCCAAATTGGAGCTATTACGTATTCAGTTGGTACGAAGAGATCTGGGAAGATCTTCTCCCACTCAGCACGAGATTTCTTACTATTCGCTAAGATGTATTTTACTAATTCATCTTTAATGATATCTAAGTTTTCACCGATACCACCATAAATAAGAACAGTCCAAGGAATACTGATGCCTTCACCTGTTACGTCACCTTTCCATTGGTAGTTATAGGTTTTAAGTAACGTAAATGGACTATCTTCACGTAAGCGGTTTACTTTATCGTGCAATGTTTCAAGGTTGAGTTCATTACGAATACGTTGAACACTGTTTACATCTAAGAAAAAATCATCCAAGTTATCTACAATTGGGATGATCTTGATTTCGTAATATGGATACTGAGTTTTGAAAGCTGGATCAGAGAACCAGATTTTAATTAAGCTATCGTTATAAGTTGCGGTATCAACAAGTTTAAACTCGATGAACTGAGGCAAGTAAATACCTTTAACGGTTACCACACGACCTAGGTTAACATCTTTAATATATTGCTGGAATTCTGCAACGATCGCTTGTTTATTGGTCACGTTATTTTGAGAAATAGTACGATCGTTAGCTTTAGTTTCAAGCCATTTCCCTAATCGTATGCAGAGATCTCGTACGGCCAATGGGACTTCGATATCTGCTGTATCATCCGTTTCAGAACGGAATGAAACGAGGCGAACACCTGGTGCATCGTCTTTTGTATAATAACCTAAGTCGGTTGCATAGGTACGTCCTAAAGCGGAGAGTTCTCCCAGTGGAGAATCTTTATGACGGGTGTTGTCAATGAAATCATTGAGTGTCATAAAGGCATGTAATGAATATTTCATAAAGGGTAATTACTCCTTGACAATTATTACGTAATAATAGTATACTGTACTAGATCCACAAAAGGACTATAACGATTATAATTAAACAGAGGAACTTAAATCAATTATGATGATTTTTAACATCTTCCGATTATTCCGTTTCTTCTGGCCTTTTGTGGCTGATGTGTTCAAAAATTCTGAGGAAGAGCGACGTGTTATGATTGCGCGCATTTGTTTGATTGCAGGTATTGCAATCGCGGGTTCATGGTTCTATATCAACGACAAACTCGATGATATCGATAGCCTTCGTGCTGATAACTCACAACTACGAGTTGCATTACAGCAAGCTGAAACCGAGAAGTCAAAATACTTAGATCAATTTAACGATGCTAAAAGTGTTTTAAAAACCTGCCAATTCCACGCCGATAAACTCGAGACAGACCGGACCCAACTCGAAACGAAAATTCATGATCTCAAAGAAGAGATCCAAGAATTAACCCAGAGTATGCGTCAAAATGAACATAGCCTGCCAACCAATCCACCGGAACAACATGAGCAAAAGGTAGAAAAGAAACCTGTTACTAAGCCAAAACCGGTTGAGCAGAAGAAAACGGAAAAACGCGATCGTCTCTCGGAGTTGCAATGAAAAGATCTCTCTCAAGACTCGGAATGATCATGCTAGCGTTAGGGATTCTTACAACGACTGGATGTCAACAATTTGATGGTCCTTACATTAGTTTTCCATCGTCATCACGTGCGCATGATTTTCCACCCCCACCCCCACCTGAAATCCGTCGCTTCGATTTTGCGAAGATGGATAAACGGTCTCGTGAGGTAGTCATCAATGACATGCTATCGTACCACGAGTTGTATGATCAATACCTAAAAGGGGTGGTTGAAACCTATTTACACACGAACTATTCGTCGATTCGGGATCGCATGTCAGCATGTAGACCGAAGTCATTTATCAAGAAGGTTAAAACCCCACCTGAACTTCGCATTAAAGATGATGGGAAGTTTACGGATGATGAGATTATCTTGATGTTGACAAGACACATTCGTGTGCTTAAGGATAGAATTAGTGAGCATAACGATAGAGTCGATGAGTTAATCAAAGACTATACTCGTGATTGCTTGCCACCGGAGCGTGGTTTCACAAGACACTAATTTGAGGATGTCAGGTTACCACGTAAAGCATTAACGATGTAACGAAAGCAAGTGATATTTATATCAGAATGCTCATTATCTTAACCCAACATTTGTGAAGGATCTCAAATGAAGGATTTAGATGATTATGAGCACGAAAAAAGAAACGAAAGAGATTGAACCGATTACTGTCTCTGCTGTACTTTATACCGACGGCAGTGCGAACCCAAACCCCGGTTATGGTGGTTGGGGTATTCATGGCTATACTTATGATGCGAGTAAACCAATTGAATTAAAAGCTCAGAAAAAGAACCTGATTACTCAATATGGGTATAAAGATTTGAAGTTTGTCCAACGTGATGATTTATCAGTCTATAAGAAGATTGATGAGTTTAATGGGTTTGGTACTGCAGTTCCACGTATTACCGATAACGTAACCATGGAATTGACTGCATTAGAAAAAGGCATGGACTTTGCGTTGAAAGAAAACTTTGATAAAGTCACCATTTTAACGGACAGTCAAGTCTCAATTAATGCATTAACAAACTGGTATAACACGTGGGTTAATAATGGCTGGGTGAATTCAAAAGGTGAACCTGTTAAGATTAAAGCCGATATTCAACGGATCTATCCGAAATACGAGCAACTAGCAGCTAAGGCTGATGACTTTAAACTGCTATTCGTAAAAGGCCATAGTGGTGATTATGGAAATGATCTTGTTGATACTTTAGCGAATAAAGGTAGTACTATGAAACAGTACGGTAAGTCTCATGAAGAACTTATTTACAAATCAGGAATAGAAAAAGTGAAAGTCGATTATCATGACCTATTTTCACGAAATCGCTGGTACTTTATTGGCGGACAGGGTGGTGGTCAATTAAACAACATTATTGACGATTACCATTGGTATTATTTGGGTGCGCTAGGCCACGGTAAATCAGATGAAGACTTTGGGATGAACCAACCAGATGGGTTCATGTCAATCGTTATCCTGAAAGAACCTGAACCTGTCATCGAAAAAGTTCAGAAAGCGTATAATGAAATTTGCAAACATGATTATTCATTTGTAGTTGCAGGTCGTTTAGATAACCTCTTGACCCCTGAAATCTACCAGGATATCATGAGCGATAAGGTAGAGTTGATTTGCGAAGATAAGATGGAGAAGACATTATTGCTTCCGAATCGTAAGATCTTAGCAAAAGAATATAACCCTGCTCATCTTTCATTTGCGCAGATGGTGAAGTATGATTATCCGATGAAGTTACTGCGTAACTACTTAGGTACAACTGAAACCGTCAAGTTAACGAAGACCGATATCACTGATGAGCTTATCGAGAAACAACCCGGTAAGAAAGAAGGTGAAGTGAAGTATGCAGTAAACAGTCACGTGCTTAAGAATAACTGCTTAAGAACTCACGCTGACTACTATAATAAAGCAGAAAAACAAATGGTCAAACTCCCAATTACGTTAACACTGAAAACAGATCTACCTGATAAACCACATCTTCAGAAATTGATTCGTAACCATGGTGATAAAATTAAATTCACGATAGTTACCCATCACTTATCTGATCTTGCGGTAGGCTATGCATTAATTGCTGATCTCGGCGATGATGCAAAAGCGATTTGGGTATCTTCTACGATGACGTCGGTGATTCTTCGTAAGTAAGATCTATCATTATCTCGTCTCTTGATATAAATGGTATGCTTAACTTTCGATAAACCAATAGGCCAACGCTTATGTCATCAGTATTTACGAGACTACTGGGACGGATCACCAATTATCTCGTCCCTGATACAATCAAAAGAATGATCGTCTTAACGTCGCTAACTAATGGTGGAGAACAAGTTCCAGAAACTGAACTCAATCGTCAGCTAGATGACTTCCGTAATTACTTCAACTTATCGAGTAGTAAAAACAGTATGAAGTTTGCGGTAGAAGTCGGTCACTTCTTATGGAAAGATATACGTGGTAAATGGCAAGAAACTTACGATAATCAGCGTTTACTCGCAAAAGAAATTTACGAGTTATGCCCTTTATCTCTCCGTTATGGAAATGAGGAGAAGATGCAAAAGGATATTGTAGCAGTTTTAGATTACCTACGTAAATATCATCCACAGGCGGCGCAAGCTTAATGTGTAAGTCAAATAAGAATAAGAGGTCACTTATAGTGAGTGGCCTCTTGTTTTTGTTCAAAAAAAAACAAGATAAAAATAAAAGGTTACCACGCTAATAACTCATATGTTAGTTAAGACGTGGTAACCTTTGTGTTAATTATGAAAAGAAGCTACCAGAGTGGTATCTGGCATAAGCTAGGCGATATAAATATTCGCCTAGCTCCCATCTTTCACCGACACGACGCTTAGCATCGGCAGCGAGGATGTTTTCTTTCCAGAAAGGGTTTTGTACCCATTCAATTACGTTTTGATCCATTGCGAATCTCCTCGTATTTTAGAAAGTATTATATTACCCAGCTTAAATTATTATTTAGACTGGAGTCCTGAGAAGTTAGTGTCTTCTCATCACTCAAATAATATATACTTATAAAAACGATAGAGTGGGTTGGTGAAAAAAAAAAAGCGCCTGACTAACAAGGGGCTACTTCCGTAGCCCCTAAATTAATTATGCGAAGAAACTACCTCTGTAGTACTTCGCGTACGCTAGGCGGTAGAAATACTCGCCTAGTTCCCAACGCTCACCTCTTTGGCGATATGCCATGGCGGCGTGGATATTATAAAGCCAAGTTGGATTTTGTACCCAATTGACTACGTTCATGTCCATAAGCAATTCCTATAGAAATGAAGTTAATTGTACTGAGGTTGCGCGAACATCCTCAAACCCTGATACCCATTGTAGTATCATCAGTGTAGTAATATACACTTGTAAAATCCATAGACAGTGTTTCACCAAAAAGAAAAGAGCGTTTAAAAATAGGGGCTACTTGCGTAGCCCCTTTCTTATGTTGTTAGTGTGGTAATACTTCTTCTTTCATATCCAACGGAAGGAAGAAAGAATCTGCTAACGCAAGATAGAATCGCATTAGGGCATGTGCACTACGGAACTGCGGTGAACGATCTACTGCAGCTGCTGCATCCATGCTTTTCATGATCAGATTAAGATCCTCATGACTAAAGATAGATTGAACATCACCATAATCTTCACCCATGTTAGCGAGTGTGATCAAACACGCATCCTGATCAATAATTACATCATGGGTATTCTTACCATTATGATCATTGATCTCGATAGTAATAGTAGTTTTACCATCATTACCACCAGATGTTTTAACATCCTTGATCTTGATTTTATTGGTAGTATTAAAAGCGCGAGAAGCTGATAATACAGCAGAGCGTTCTACCATATCAATCAGAACTGGAGCTAACTCAGGTTTCTCCAACAACGCCATTCCCATTTCTGGTTGAGTCCAGGTTTTCTCCCCCTCTTCACACTCCGTGTTATCCTCAACATGGAATGCTAGTTCATCACCACATTCATAATCCATGAGCATGGTGTAATCAGTATTTTCAGGGATGTATTTCGATCCCTGTACGTTTAATAATTCTACAATCATCTTATTCACTCCTATAGTAAATTATAGTAGATCTTTTGGTGCACCAGTATAACCTAAGTCAGCTTGGCATTTGGCTGTTTTACTTGCAGGACAACTCCAGTATGAAGTATCTTGTTTACTAGTGCGTCCACCATTTTTATCGGTGTTTGCATAAGCCTGCCAGAAGTAGCCTTCAATCGTGGTAGGCTCACCTTTAGTCAAAGATTTAGCTGCACGATCCTTGATCATGAGATCAAGGTATTTTGGTGATGCTGGAGTATACCATACCCAGTAATCGATACCGTCTTTGTTAGTTACGCCAACTTTAATAGCAGTTAGTGCTAAACCGTTACAGAACCCACCTTGTTCGTAGTTAGTCGCACAGACTTGTGCTTTAACTGGGCCTACTTCAGGTGGTAATGTTTTACCCTGAGGCGCACGGACAGCAATAAAGCTACCTGCTTCAGTCTTGAATGAACCTTCTGGATCATTGGTTGAATCTTTGAAATGGGTGCTGGTTGTATTGGTATTTGCATCTGGCATTGCGACGCGTAGGTCATCATTCCAGAAGCCCGTCGTATTTTCAGGGAATAGAACTTCTTTAGTCCATTCACCTTTTGCAGTTGCATTTAATGATACTGCTGCTAATGTTACTACTAATAATGTTTTTAAAGTTTTCATGATAAATCTCCTATAGATTTTTTTGGGTTGAATAAGAGGTAGCTTGTGCTACCTCAGTTTGTGATTAAATTAAATTTCTTTTAAGATGCGACGCATCTCTAAATCGAATGGAACATCTGATTCTAAACCATCGTGGTAGAAGAATGCGCCAGCAATTAATGATTCACGGCCATCAGCATAAGCATGGATGTGGCCCATTTTACCATCCTTTTCCATTGAGATGATAAATAGTGCATTACGACCATCTTTTAATTTAGTATGGATCGCAAATGCATTATGGACTAGCCATCGCACTTCTTTTGGTTTCGCACATTTACTTGCATCGATATCCACTTCTTCAGTTCCACTGAACTTACCGTTCTCCAATGTACGATGAGCGAGGATCATATCACCATCACTCGGTCTTTTATTTAGACCATGTAAATGGATACGTCCATCTACGAAGTAGATTGCTAACCATGGGATTGGGCGATAGAAGTTCGCCATCTTACCTGTTTCACCAACTGTGCGGAAGAAGCGAGCACGGAATTTGTTCTCACCTCTTACACGATACTTCACGTAATCAGCCGTACTAATTACGCGATAAACTTCATTGTTTACCCCAGTGATAGGGTTAACGAAACTTAAGTCATTAGAACCAATCCCACTGCGAGCTGAGTGTAGATCAGTATAACTGGTAAAATCACCGATTCCTTTGTAGATACCGGCGATGTTTAAGAAATCTTTCTCAGTGTGTTGAGAAGGGTGATAGCTTTTAGTAATAATATTACCTTTCATTTTAATCCTCCTTTAGGATTATAATAGCAGGCCTATTGTCAAGGGTCAGTCTGCAGATTATCAAAAAGAGATTTACACAGAGCCAGCTATGAACGCTCTGTGTAAATCAAGTACACGTGTCGAGTTTAAGGTTCTATGCCTTATTCTCATGTAGATTATATATACTTATAAAAATGATAGAAACCGTTTTTATTTTACTAACTAATTAACGAGGTAAGAAAAGATGCAACATGAAACCGCATTCTATCCAGAACAGTACCAAGGTGATATCTCAAAACTCAATTATATCACCAATCTTCTCTATGATTGCATGAAGTTGAATCAGGATTTCAAAGAAAAAATCAAACCTGTGACACTTTATCAATTATCAGGGGATTATGCTGAACTTAAGAAAGAACTTAAGCAAAAAGAAACAGATGAATATGATTATAAACGTCATATCCCATACGTAAAAGTAGATGGTAAACTTCGCGACGAAGAAGAAGTGAAACGTTCTATGATGCCACGCTTTGCTTCTATCCTAGATAAAGCAATTACACGTAAACCTAAACTTGGTGAAACATTACCAGAAGCTTGTCAGCATAACGAGTGGGAAATTAGTTCATTAGGATTGGATTTCAAAACCCTATCATATCAAAACTTCATCGAAGCCATGAAGCTTAAAAACCCAACCGATCGACAAATCCGTAATGCTTTAATTAGCTACGTGATTCAGTTCTTAATTAATGGCGGGTTAATCAAAGATGGTCATGAGTTACGTGTGTTTGAACGAATCATGCACAAGTATACTTATTTAGCGTCTGCTTTATACTTCCATGGATTATTTGAAAAAGAAAACAAAGGTCTATTTGGTTTATCTAAATCAAATACCAATATCTTATTTGCAATGATTTACGGAAATGATTTCCGTGAACTCTGCGTATTAGAAGGAATCGATAACGATAACTGTGAGTTATTTGCTATTCTAAATAAACACCGTGTTCGTTTACTTGAAAACAACAGCTTATTGACACGTCCAAATATCGATGTAGTACCATCTGGTGATCAGTATGCACAGCTTGCTGTCGATTGTATCGTTCAATCATTAATCTATACTTTACTTGGTGTGGATTATACGATGCACAGTCCATCATTATTAGATAGTGTACCAGATCTCCCTGATTACAGTGAACTTGCTGTGTTATCTCGTTTTGGTGTACCTCAAGATATCTATATGCCGTTGGCTAACTATCGTTCAGTCTTAGGAGAGTAGCGATGGCAGTATTACACGGCACCGTCCGTGATAACTACCAAGCTATTACGAGACGAATCGTTATCCAAGTCATCAAGCGTTTAAGAAGTCATCTGTCTTTTAATAAAGATACCGTTTTCATTATCAAGGGATTAGAAGATAATCTCATGGTTTGGAATAGTGAGAAAAATGAACTTCAAACGATTCGCCATAACCCAGGTGAAGACAGTGCGCGTTTTGGTGAGTACGATCAGTTAGAGATCGAATTTAAAGAAGAACTAACGGATGACGGGATCGCAAGAAACGGTTATATGACTGACATGTTACCCCCGATCTTTCATGATGAGAGATTAGGGATTCGGATGAATGTTGGTTATATCCAAACCAGAGTAACTTTATCCTTTACCTTTAAATCTGGTACATGGGAATCCATGCAGACTTATAAAGGATCATTTGCGAGATTACTTCAATCATCTAGAACACTTGTCCTTCATGAGTTAGAGTATTACGTACTACCAGAACTTCAGCAATGTGAATTGTTGCGTACGTTGTATGACCTAAAAGAAAAACGTGGTGGGATTGGTGATACCTTCGATGAATGGATGGATAAGAATACCAAGACGGGTGCTTATCGTACATTGACAAATAGAAAGGGTAATGGTGCAGTGATGGCGTTTAAAGAACGCCAACGTCAAATTATCCTGATGCTAATGGAAACCCAGTTAACAGATGCGCAGAAGAAAGAACGCGGTGCTTCAGCTGAAACTCAATTCGAAGTACAATTCTATTACGATGCGCCTTACTACACCACAGTTGAATATCCTTTAATGGTGCATAATCAAGTCGTACCAGGTAAGTGGTTCGTAGGACCTCGTGTACATCATGCTAACCGTGATCACGAAGTGACTTTCGATAAATTACAAGATGGCTTACAGCATGTGATCAGCGAAGATCAAGCCGTAAGTACTTTTACTTCTCAAGAAGGATTGCGTTATCCAAGTTGGGATAGCTGGAAAGTACCTGCTTCTCATTACAATAACATGAAAGCTGCTACAATCCTAATCCAGCTTCCAGAAAAACTTCCTGAAGCAGATAAGCTGACAAACTACACGTTACTTTTACCATGTGGTGCAATCGAAAGCAATGTCATGAAATTTGGTCATGGTACGAAGCGGTATATGAAAGATAATCGCAAGCTCATGTTCTCGACCGTTCATTCACCTGTTGTATATCAGCTATATCAGGGCAATGAGCGAGTAGATATGGAAAACTGTTATTTGGATGAGAAGTTAGATCTTTATACTAACTATAAACTGGAGCATTGGCAACAATGGCACCTTGTAATTGAAGTACCAAATAACTATAACCACATCGAACGTGACACCATGAATATGATGATGCGCTATCCAGATTTCCTTGCTGAGATTTATCAGACTTTATTATATAAAGAACGTAATTTCAAAGCAGGTACAACAATCGAGGAAGTCTGTAAGGAATACCTTACTCGCATCCCGATGTTACAATCTGGCATGTGGTATCAGATTTACCGTTGTCTTATGCTCAATAAACCATTGACAATACAATATGGCGAGCACATTGAGAAATACTTCTATACTTGGTTGATGGCAAAACATCCTGAGTATAAAGATCTTGATGAGGCTAAAGATGACTGGTATCATTTTGATTTACCTCACGAACGTCATGCGATCTTATTGGATTTCCAACTGGATCTCTTTGAGTGGTTAAAAGCCCACCATGATGATCCAGATGCGGTTAATGACATTTTCTATGGTAAAGCAGATGTGACGAAAGTCATTCCATTCTTAACGCAATATACGACATCGATCAATAACTACTTCATGGATATTCCAATTCCAAGAACGCAGATGATGTCATTTGTCAATGCTAAACGATTAGGAGACTAAGATAACGATGGCAGGTTTTAACTTTGAAGAAGTCCCAGAACGTAAAGTCGTTATTGAGGACGTATCTAAACATCTTCCCGATGAGCATGTAAAAATCACTGTGGAGCAGGAGAAAGATCTTGCTCCAACTGATTTCTGTAAACAGGAAGAAGCAGTCAAACTTCCTATCCACCATAATCCTTATTTAGGAGTAGAAGTAGATAGTAAGAGCGATGACATTTTAAATATCATCTCCTTTATGGAGGGGTCACCTTGGGAGGTTGAATATTACAGCCAATACCTTGGTGAAGATGATGAAACATATGCATGGTCTATTGACCGTGCGCCTGCATTCCAGCAGTATCGTTGTATTAAACATTTTGAACTTAAGGTAACCAGTAGTTTATCTTATAGTTATGATGAATCAACGAAAACCGATGAGCTAACAGGTACTGCCCATTTCTATCCGGTATTAAAACCAAATAAAGGCGATATGTTTATTGCTGATATTGGGGATGGGAGAAGTGGCTTACTTGAGATCACCACAGTGAAGAAACTTTCCGTTCGTCGTAATACGGCGTGGGAAGTCGAGTATTTTGTGCGCCAGTTCTTAACGAAAGAGGCACATGATAACCTCAAGCTTAAAACAATCAATACAGTAGTCTTCTCATTAGAGAGACTTCGTATGGGCAATGGTGCATTCATTGAGGAAGAAACTTACAGTGAACTGGCTAACATCGAAGAGACGATGGATAGACTGATTCGTCAGTATTTTCGTCATTTCTATGATGAAGAAACTTGTAGTTTTACTGTACCACTTGGCACCAGTATCCGCACTTGTGATATCAAACAAAATGATTTCTTATTATCACTTGTTGAGACATCACGCTACCCGGAATATTATCGTGTTAGACGTATTCGTACAGATTTAACCGATAAGCATAAAGGATGGAGTATTTGGGATGCGCTAATGAACCAATCATGGTTGGATCTTGATGATGCCATGACGAAGTTCAATATCCTCTCTAAGATGGAAATGCGCAATAACACCATGCAATGGAATGGTAGCCATAGCCAATATACGCACTTTATTTATCCGTATAAAGATATCGTGGCTGCAACTGGTGTACATTATAACCCACGCTTTACGGCACCTGCAGAAATCCCTATCTTTATCGATGAGGATATCAAACAAAATAGACGTTATATTTATCATGTAGGAATGAACAATGACTACGTCTTCAGTCAGTACTTTTATACAGCTGATGAGGATAACATGTCAAGATTGGAATTACAAGTTTATAAATACTTAAACCAACAACCAATCTGTCCTCAAGAAATTATGCGTTTATTAGGTGCTTGTACGAGATGGGATGATCTCGATAGATATTATTATATCCCCATTTTATATCTACTAGGTCATGCGATTGTGATGGGTTATGTTGAAACCTATGGTGAGGTAGTGTCGCCTTAATCTTGATTATTACATGGGACATTATGATTAGTTTTTATTATAATGTCCTAATTTAATGATTGAGGTGATTTAAAATGGTAGAAGAATATAGTCATCCGCACTTTACGATAAAGTATAAAGATGGTGATTTCGTTTGCGATGTAGAGTGTTCTGATCTCGGTTCACCCGAGAAGCAGGAAGTTGATAAACGGACTGAGTTCGCTAGTAAGGTACTGAGAACCATTCGTGGTTATTACCCAAGTGCAACGGATATCCGAATTGAAATTACATCGGATGATTCTAACAATGCAGTTGGGTTTGTTAATGATGTTATTCCAATCAATATAGTCTGGCGCAAATGGGACGATGGATATTATCTTGTCTACCTATCTGAAATAGATGATATTACAAGAAGATTCATTGAGCGGTATCCAGCCATCGATGCACCGGTAATTTCTGGGTATCCCTACGTTACAGTCATTCCGGCCATGATATTAGAGATATTGGATAATATTTTCAAGACGGCTGATATCGTGTGGCATCGACTTACTGATGTGGATTAAAAAAAAATAAAATTCCACATGGATACCAGATAGTGTGAGAAGATTCCCAACACCATCTGGTTTGTTATGTATCTATACCGGCGAGCCGAGGAATGGGTAACCCATTTCCGCTTGAATACGGGCCGCATCTTCGCGTCCCACATTATACCAACTCATGATCCGGCGAAGCTGGGCTTCTTTCCGAATCTGGTAATGTCGCATCTTCTCAGACGCAGCATCAACTTCGGTAGATGCAATAATGTCATTTAAGAATGTTGTGTCCATAGGACCTCCAAACTAAAATGGCAAAACCGTTAGGTACGGTACTCGAACTACCGTACCTAACACCCTACTCGAGATATACGTCTTGAGTATCATGTAGATTATATATGAATATAATTTCGATAGACTGGGTTTTTACTCGGTCTTCATTTTTGTTGCAAAAAAGAAAATAGGGTATATAATAGTGTGGGGATTTCTCCCCACACTATGTTCTATATGCGGATAAATGGGTATCCCATCTCCGCTTGGATCTCTTGGGCACGTTCTCTATTAACGTTATACCAAGACATCAGACGACGAAGCTGTGCTTCCCGTCTTATCTTAAAGTTTTCGATCCGTTCAGCACTTAGTTGCCCAGACACTGAATCGATGATTGTTTTAAGAAATTGATCATCCATATAGATTGGTCTCCGTATGGTGATTGTTAATACGAGTACTCCACGTGTTACAGCACGTGGAGTACTATTACTGTAAAGCTGATACATCCTGCTTTACATCAAAAAGATAATATATACTTGTAAATTTTATAGACTAGGTTGGAGATATCCGACCTTGATTATGTCCGAAAAATGTATATCTACCCGATAAATCAGTTGTAGTTAACTATCTTTTAAGGAAATTTATCATGTCAAAAGTTTTCGAGTGTATGAATGCGGCAGATCTCCCTATTACTAAAATAGATGAGGCTGCAACGCTAACGATGTATATTGATGATATAGGTTCAATTGAGACGGTGATCCAGATTAAAGTCGGTAACGAAATTGTTCGTATCCATCCAGCAACAATATCGGTATCATTAGAAAGAAGTATAGCAAGTGATCTATGGAAAGCTTATTATCTTCCGATGTACTACCAGGTAAGTTTGTTGCGCAGTATTGTTGGTTTTATCACACGTACCACCTATATCAGAAATATCACAACAAGTGGATCAATGACGATCACCTATCGAGCTAGAAATGATAACTTTACTATCGAATATCAAGGTAAAGAATATATCTTATCTGCTGATAGTAAAAAGGTGACATTAAGAAGTAAACATCCTATAAAACTACTTGAGTCACCTGTATTTAAAGTAGATAGTCCAATGGATACCTATAACTGCTATGCAATGACAGTAGAAGTAGCTGAGTTCATTGGTCAACTATCTACAGGAAACTCTATATTTGAGTGGCTGCAATCTGTCATGAACCACGCTGAGGAAAGAGAAAAATTCCTAGAGTGGTATAAACGAAAAAAGAAATAGCGGACAAAATAAGAGGGTACCGGTTGGTACCCTCGATTTATGTTGCTATATTAGAAGAGGTTATCAAGATTGATTTTCTTCTCAAACTCTTTCATGTCAGATTTGTATTTGTCATGATTTTTGTAGATACTGTCTACAATGTCTTTACAAGATTGGAGTTCTTTAGCTTGTTGATCTGCTCTTGCTGCTTCTTCGATAAGAGTTCTTCGGTCTTTTGCAGAAAATTCCCAACTGTTGGCGTTAACATCCACTGCGGTCTCTTTGGAAGATCGTACACCGGGATATGGATTTCCGGTTTGGGTTGGGGCTTCGTAGCGCATCCCGTAGCTAGGAGCAACGTAAGTGTCAATAAGCTCATTACTTTTAGTAGTGATTTCATAGATACCTTTCTCTCTTTCATCTGAGATTGCAACTAAGGCTTGTGAGAGCTCTTTAGTTGTTTCATTTGTTTTAACGAGTGCTTCGTTATTTGCATTCTGTTGGGTGATTACCTGTTCAGCTTGTTTAGCTTCTGCGTATTTAGTGGCATTATGATAACCCCATTGATAGCAGAGGAATCCAGTAATCAAACAGGCAAGTGGCCAATGTAGTTTATACTTCACGACCATTTCAGATACAAATGACAAGAAGCAACCAATTAATGCTTTAATTTGTCCTAATAACATTAGCATATCTAACTCTATTCGCCTTTTACTTTAATGTTAATAAAATGAGCTTGTTTAATGTTACCCCGTCTTGTTGAAACATTAAGCTCATTTAAATAAGGTTGTTCACTTCGGATAATTGTATCACCTTGTTGTGGATAATAACGATTCTCTTCAGTACAAATCACAACACCATTTCGATCTTCCATCGGGATATAAGGAAGATATCGACCATCACTACATCTTAATGGTTGATAGTGGTGCGTAGCCACGAAATAACGTTTTGGTAACTGATGTGATGGTACCAATGTTTTCGTGATCTCAAGTGGTTTTGGTGTTTCGACAACAACAAGGAATGATTGCGGTAATGTAAATAAACGACGAATCGTTTCAGGCTTACGAACTTCCTCTGTCTTAATGCGTCCATCAAGATAAGGCGTAAGACCAAATTTATCATTACTGAAAAGATCCTTATACTTCCAGACCTTCTCATATAGATGCCATCTTTGTAAATCAAACTTCAGTGTATTGTGATTGATGTATTTTAAAATCTTACCATCAATATTTAACCAATACAACTCACCGCATAATACCACACCGACTAATTTATTATCGAAGTTAATATTGTCAACATGTAAGAAGACACTATTAAATAAATCCCCTCTCACATCAGAAGGTAAGATATTCTGATCTTCCAATCGGTAGAGTTTTACTGTACCCTTGACTTCTTCAAAATTAACGATGTTGATATGGCTGGTTTTAAGCCTAGTTTGACTGACTGCACCTTGCTCGATAAATATCCCTGTCGCATCACCATCATGCCAATGAAAATAACCACCTATATTAAATAAGGAAGTATCACGGAGATGTTCATGATCTACTCCTTCTTTACTTAAGTGGATATCACTTAAATCGGCAGGATGAACTAGGCTATCTTTATGATAACCGAGCTTTGCGTTCTTCTGGGTGAAATCCCATTGATGGGCATCCACACTATAGACCCACCCAGGTTGTCTATAGGTGAGGTTTTTTAATACCGGCTTCATTAAATTTTACCTTCGCGAAGTTATGTTAAAATCTTAAGGTTTATCGGGAAATATGTACGTGCACAGTACACTTCACCCAACAACATAGCCTGAAAATTTTAACAATATTTTATCGATAAAGTATAGTTAAACATTTTAACAAATTAAAGGAGGGTCATGAAATATGGCTCAAACAGAAACAACCGTTATTACCAACAACGCTGCATGTGAAGATGTATATGCGGCGATATTGCTTGGTCAAGTCTGGGATGACCCAGAATTAGATAAAACGGGATTAAATGATGCCGCCGTAAGAGCAATCATTTCTCATCCTAAGTATGAGGAGCTGAGAACTAGATATAATGATCTAGAGAAAGCATACTGTAAACTCATAAATGGAGATAAGACAGTTAGTCGTGCTAGCTATGAAGCATTGCTCACTAGCTTTAAAGAAATGGCTGGTTCGATGCAACTACGTGGAATAGATACGATTGATAACCCAGATCGGAATGGTTATACCAACTACGAATATGATAAGTTGATTAGTAACCAAAGAGGCTACGAGAGTAAACATACGTACCCGGAAAGTTTCTTTAAATACAGAAATGAGACTAAGAGTAACCATCTTATCAACTATATTGTATCGTTTGCTGGGTATGATAATCATAACCGTGGTGATGAATTAATACAATACAATGATCTCAAATTCCTGGCTGATAGAGCCATGGAAATTGTTCACGGTAGGGCATGGCGTATACCGAATGATGGATTGCCGGTCACTAGGATAATACACTCAGAATATACTGACGACCCGGTAAACGCATTTATCAAAATCTTCGGGAAATATAAATTACTCAAGAAGTACATGATAAATCTCCATACTAAAATGTATACTACTGTGGCTGTTAATCGTGTAGCAACAAGTATACACCAACTCGCTGTTGAGATAATGTATCTTAATCCTATTCGTATTACCAACGATCCAATAATGGTGAGTTTTACTGGTGACATCATCTTTGGTAGTTATAGACGGGTGGATTACATCAATAACTTCTTTATCCGTGATATACCGGATAGCCACCCGTTGAGCTATATCCCCAAAATAAATGGAGATATCACATATAAAAGAAAAACAGCATATGATGATAAGAGAGCCAAGCTGATTGCAAAAATCAATGAGGCTAACCGAGAACTTGGCGTATCTGAGGGCGATATTTTATATCAAACCCCATCGGATATTCCACCGTATCCAGAGGAGGCGACAGTGATCACAGGTGATGCACCGTATATCGATGTCTTGGCTGCGATCCTACTTGGACCAGTGTGGAATAACAGGGTGGGATTCTATTTCAATAAAGATGAAATTGATGATGCGGCTGTAAAACGTATTATCAGTCATCCTAAATATAATGAATTGAGAGATCGTTATAATGAAGTAGAAAAAGCTTGGTGCCGAATCATCAATGGTGATACTTCAATTACAAAAGAAAATTGGGATGGACTAGTTAATCGCTTTAAGGAACTTGCAGGTAGAATGGATCGTAAGGGAGCTCCAGGTGACCAAAACGCACTTTGGGGTAACTACGACTATCGCAATCTATTTAGAAAATCTCCAGCACCAAGTGGTGAGGAATGGGTTTACCCAATCGTACGATATCGTAATGGAAACCAGCGCACAACTGTTAACTACGTTGATGGAACTCGTACCTACCCAGATAGATCAATCGACTATGGTAATCTAGATTTTGCAGGGCAGGCCGTTATCGAGATGATCGCTTGGCGAAATGCCACTGTAGAGAAACGGGATGATACATTTAAGATATCTGACGAGTATGCAGCTGATCCAGTTAATGCGTTTGTTAAAGCATTTAATATTTTGGAAGAAATCGTACCATCACTTAATCTACTTCATGGTAGTATTGTAACAGATAAAGCATGGAATCGTATTGCGGAATGGGTGAACGAGAAAGTCGTTGAGCAAATGCTACTTCACCCATATCCAGTTAAGAAGTTAGCACCAAAAGAAACACTTAAGAAGTATTCGTTGTTATATTCTGGCAATAGAGAACAGTATTTCAATAACATCGTTAATGCTGCATCACCAGGCAATTCACTAGGTATTTTGGCTAAGTTGCGTCAAGCAGTATCGGATCTCGATAAAAATGCTTACGATACAGCCAAAGCACGTCTTGTTGCTCAAATCGAAGCAACGAATGGCGCGCAATCTAATCCACTTTATAAACAAGATCCAGCTGATCTTCCAGCGTACGTGGACAATCGACCATACCCAATTCGTATGCCACGTGAGCATCGCGGTTTACCGGATTATGATAAATATTTCGGCACCAACCACTGGGATAATGATTTAAAAGTTATCTTCTATTATTTAAATGGTGGTCAGAACTTAACCTCAGAAATCGTAGGTTCGACTGAGTACGCAAGACTTAATGCAATCGGTCTTCAAAATAGTAATGCGTTAGCCTCAGCTAAACCAATCTTTGCTGATGCGATTGAGCTATGGCGTGATTACTACCAAGCTATTACGAATAACCAAGCGGATGTAGCAAAAGCAAAATATAAGTTACTTATTGCAAAAGTGGATGAACTCATCATCGCAACAGGTAACCCGACCATGCCTGCTGAAAATGGTAAGGTACTTTCTTTCAGTGTATTCTTAAAACCTTATTATACACCAGAAGAAAGTTTAAATAAAGCAAATGCTGAACCTTGGTCATCTGCTCGCTGGTCTAAGTATTTCACATCTCAGTTTGATGATAAGGCTGGCATCAATCGTCGTACTATGTTTGCGGGTAGTGCGGATGGATTAAACTATAAACTTGATCCTAAAGACATTGCCGGTAAAGCAAGAGCACTCGAGTATAATCTTGATTACGCTAATCTTGGTATTTGGTTCCTCTCTTTTATCGCGGCTGATAACCGAGATAGACCACTTAAACTTACCAGCAACTATGATTTTACTGGTATTAAAGGTTGGGTGCCAGTAACGAAAGATAAATTCGATGAGATCAAAGGTGCATTCATTGATTATATCGAAGCAGTCTTCCGTGACCACTTCGGTTTACCTGGTCTCGTAACCTTCCCAAGACCGACGGCTGAGCAAACGAATAAACTTGCTCAATTAGCTGATGTTCGAGGCGGTTCACCTGAGACAGTACGTGACTTTAGAAATGGTAACTTCCATTTAACAAGTGAATTAGTACCCGCTAACTTTACACCTTACGGTAGACGTAGTGAGTTAAATACTGCAGCTGGTGACTTACGTAAAGCAATCAGTGATTATATTAGTACGACCACCCCAACGACTGCACAATATAATGCCATCGTCACTGAGTACAATCGTCTTAAAGCAGAACTTGCTAGCTATAACGATTACTACAATACTAATCATCAGTTCGAAGGTAAGTATGCGATCACGATGGATCGTGCGAATATTCGTTTACCAGAAAAACGTGGTGCGTCAGACAACGAGTATAATGATTTACTTCGCCGTATTCGTGATTATGAAAATCAGGCGCGTGCTGGTTATACCACAACAAATCCACAGAACGAATATCGTGCGTTAATTAATAAACGTACTGCGCTGGTTGATGAAATCAATACGTACAATAGAAAGTATAATTATAGTGCAACGGATGGTGATAAATATATCAACCCTGATATCTATACACCAGAACAACCACGTAACTATACTGCTGATGAACAACTTAAGATCAATAGTCTTAATGATCGTTTCTTAGAAGTTAGACGTAAACTTGATGCTTATAAACGTGCATTGATTCCAAGTTACTTCTTATGGAATGATCTAAACACTAATGATACTTGGCATGCGAATACGTATCGAAACGAATTCCTCACTCATCAGAACTATCAGGGATTCCAATATATCCTTGATCACTATAGCGAATGGAATACACGTTTAGATAATATCAGTAGTAATACGGATATCCCAAATATCCCGAAACTGATTGCTATTGATAAAGCGGAATTAGACACGCAAATTAGCGAGTATCGCCGTGATCTAGCCAAACATAAGGCTGCGACAAATAACAACCTCTATCAAGCGCTAGTGGACAAATACGGTACACTTGGTGCGGCTATCACGAACTTCAACCGTAAATATCAATTGGATGATCCAAGATTTGCGGTATATAGCGATTTAAAACTTAAACCACTCGAAGAACCTCGTGAGAATGAAGGGTTTAGTCCACTACCACAACCGATCAACGTGGGTAAATTAGTACAATACCCATTTGATCCAACAGGTGTGAGTAAACAAAACCACGTTGAAGAGATCTATGATCTTACTGATACGAACCGCAATGAGTTTAACTACATTATTCCAAGATATGCGCCGTTCTATTCAAACAGTGTTAAGATCGAAAGATTAGATACTGAAGATAATCAGCCATTGGTACTTGAAAAAGACCATGACTATTATTTAGGTGGGCACTTTGGTGAGATGGAACCGTACGTCGGTGGTAAACAACGTATCGAGTCATTAATCTTATTTGATGATAGACGTATCACTGGTCGATATAAAGTGACTTACCAAACATTGGGTGGTAGCTTTATTTTAGATGCGACAGGTTATGCGGCACAGATTGCTAACTATCTAGTTAATCCGTTACAAACTCCATGGGCTGAAATCGTAGGACGTCCTGTTAACTATCCAGTTAAACCACATGGCCATGATGTCGGTGAGTTAGTGGGTGTTCAGGATTTAATCGATGCGATCCTACAGCTCTCTGCAGCAAATCGTGAAATCGCCAAAGCAGAAGCAGCACAAGCGAGTGCAGTGGCAGACCTTCTTGATGAAACTGCAGCGATGCGCCAGTTATCCCGTGATACAAAAGCGAATGTTCAAAACTTAATGAACCAAGTCCAAGAGAAATATCTTGAGATCAAAGCTTTAATCCGAAACGGTAACGTTGTAGGTGGTGGTGGCGGTAGCTCATCCGCTGACATCGATGCAGCCGTATACCGCATGAAGAACGAGTTAACTCTTCTCTTCACAACCATGCTTAACGATAAAGCAGATGATTTATCCGGTAAGGTAAAAGCAAGACTTGATGCATTATCAAATCGTCTTGACAATATCAATGCCGTGATGAATACTGCGATCGAAGCGAAGTTAAAAGAGAAAGACTACGTTCCTTATTCTGCTACAGTACGTAATCGTATCGATCCAAATGGTGTACTTCGTTTAACAGCAGATAAACAAGTGGGACTTCCTGCAACTGGTGTAAACTACCTTGATCCAAATAACAGTAGTGTCGTTACAACACGCAATACTGAAGTGACACCAAATAGTGTTATTGTCAGTGAGACTGCAGCCGGTAATAAACCGGTTATTAATCGTGTCAATGATGTTCGTCTTGGTTCAACCGGTAGAGTGATCTCTGTTTCAGGGACAATCGATAATCTTGCCCGTTTGTCTGAAACACCAAGTATCACTACTGCAACAAGTGTACCAGCAATGGTAACTTCTGCGATGGATATCGTTAAGAAGGTTAAAGTCCATACGAAAGGTGAAGAAAGTGCACCGACCAATACGTTAGGTGGTAACAAGAAAGTCGTTTACTCACTTTCATCTACTGATACTAACTTAATCAGTAAGCACTTCTTTAACTCAGAAAGCTTCGTGACGGTTAATGAAGATGGTAGTACAACATCTGGTTACGGTTTAAACCAAACTTCAAGTTTTGCATTTACTGTAAAAGCATTACAAGAACTTGATACGAAGATCCAAGCGGCAGCGAGAGGGGATTTTATTCCTACGGCTAAATTACCATCCAGTGATGCAACTGAAGCAGGTAAGATAGTTGTTGCTGATGCGAATAAGAAAATCAAATCGGTCAGTGTGATTAACTTCTCTAACGCAAATTACAGTAGCGACACGTTCGGTATTGCGCAAGGTCTTTATACACCGAAGTATGCATCAACTGAATACAACGTAATGAACGACCAGTCAACATTCAAGTATAATCTTGTTACTGAGTTTGAGAAATTACGCGATAGCAATAGCTATAACACTCGCATCAATAAATCAGGTATGAGTGCGACAGTACCAACTGATGCATTAAAACGCATGGCACAACTTCCTGTTTATACGGGTTCAACAAGTGAAGGTTATTTAGTTGATCTAGCAAAAGCAAAAGAGTTAACTAACTTTAACGATGACCAACTCTCTACTGAGTCCTTACTTGGTGCAACAGCACTTGCGTTTAAAGACACCAATAATAAATTAGGTGATCTTGAACGTCGTGTAAATGCAGCAACAGGTGGTCGTGCAGATTACATCCCACTTGAGAAAATTCAAGCGGTGGTATCCGATCAGTACGAGGTTTTAGTGGCGGATGGTAGAAAAGGAACACTCCCTAACTACCTTCAATTCAGAGACTCTAAAGTGGCCTTTGAGTTACGTAGTGACGGTATTGCAGTCCACTATGCTAACCTTGTTGTCGATGACGTGAAAGTTAAAACATCTGATGCAAATGCATATAAGACTAAAACTTTCACCGAAACACTAAGACAAGCTGATACGGTGAGACTTGAAAACACTGAGCGATTTGCAGGTGGTCAGTTATCTAATGCGAATATTGATAAACTGAAAGGTTATTTCGATACAGCAACAGTAGTAAATGTTGACGATAAACGCATGTTTGTTGCGACGACAACTAACTATGGTTTCACGGATAATGATAGTGGTACAAGTTTCTATAACCCAGGTGCGATCGATGCGATCTTATTGGGTACATTGAAACACGTTGATAAACGTTTAGTAACATTATCAACCCAGTACGATGGATTCTCTAAATCCACTTCAACTGCATTAAGTTCAGTGACAGCGAAAGCTACTTCACTTGAACAAACAACTACTCAGTTGTCATCTCGTGTAACGGAACTTGAGAAAGGACCGACCACAGCAGCACTTAATGAAGTTCGTACTGTGGGTAATAATGCACAAGCTACCGCTAACCAAGCGAAGTCTATTGCTGATAATAACAACTCTAGACTTAATACGATGGATCAGCTCGTGAGCACTGCAACCAGTGATGTAAGTCGACTCAAATCTGATGTCAATGCATTAAACGGTCGTATCCCGAATATCTCTATTCAGGGCAATGCAACTGACTATGCAACTGGTAAAATTCCTAAGTTTATTGAAACAGGTAAGCTTAGTGTAAGTAGTGTTCAGTTTGCTGCAGGTAGTACCACAAAAGTCATGAACCTCTCTGGTACTGACTTGATGTATAATGGACGCTTCAGACCGCAAGAAATCAACTTAACCTCAGATATCCGTAAGAAAGAAAATCTATCTGTTATTACGGATGCACTTAAACGTGTACTCACCTTAAATGGTTATTTCTATAACTTCAAAGGTAATGATGAAGAAAGTGTTGGTTTGATTGCACAGCAAGTTCAAAAAGTGCTTCCATCTGCAGTATCAGAAGATGCCGATGGTACCTTATCATTAAACTATAATGGTATCGTGGCGCTACTTGTTGAAGCAACCCGTGAACAGGAAGCACGTTACTTTGACTTATTGCGTCGTGTCGAAGCGCTTGAAAAGAAACGTAAATAATTTTATCTTTTAAGAATAGGTAGGTGGTCTAGGATGATCACCTATCCTTTTCTTTTTCTTATTTTTATTTAAAGAAGGAGTTGAGATGAAGAAAGATCATTTCAGTAAATTAGAAGTGGAACCTTTAGATGAGTTCGTTGAAGGAAGACGAGTTTATCGTTTAACGAAAGACTTTACTTTTACCTCTGAGAAATACGGCGTGATTACCGTACCAGCAGGTTTTAAAACAGACTTTGCTTCTGTCCCTGCTATTGTAAGAAGTATCTTTCCAACTGATGGGAAATACATGGAAGCATCAATCGTGCATGATTACTATTATGCTTATGCGATTGGTACGAAGAAATTAGCGGACCGTATTTTCAAACACGCTATGAAATTATCTAACGTATCGACCATTCGTCGTTGGTTAATGTATTGGGGTGTACGTCTTATGGGTAAAGGTCAATATGGGAAAACCGTTTCTCATACCCCACGTGGTCACATCTATCAAGATATCCCACGTGAACAAGTCAATCCACGTAAGAAATAATTTGTATTGAGGCTACAATTTAAGTAGCCTCTCTCTTATGTCGTCAATCCAAAAAGTCTATGTTCGTACCCATATATACGGGCTATGACACTAAACGTTTAATGTTATTTTAATAATAAAAGATTTAATAAGTAAGGATTTATATATGGCAGATCCAATCGTAAAAGTTCCGACGTATCCTGTCGATATGACAGGGGAACTTGCCAGTAACTTAGTGACTGAAAGAGTCACCCTTACCACCAAGAACCGAGATGAGTTTAATATCATCTTACCTCGTTGTGCACCATTCTTCCATGATAGTGTACAGATCAAGAAACTCGATACTGAAGAAGTCATGACCTTCGGTAAAGATTTCTATATTGGTGGTATATTCGAAGGTATCACGCCTTATACGAAATATAATCAGCAGGTCGGTAGTATCATCGTATTACTCGACCAATGGGTCGCAGGTAACTATGAAATCAAATACCAAACGGTTGGTGGAGATTTCATTTTAAATGAAACGCAATTTACCCAAGCACTGAAAAATGCAATCTTAAATCCGTTGATGGTACGCTGGGAAGATATCCATGAGAAACCGATTGACTTTACGCCAATCAAGCACTACCATCCAACCGATGAAACTAATGAGTACGATGACTTCATTAATGAGTTAGGTCGCGTACGTCAAGCCTTAGAGAAATTCTTAGGTGAAGAAAGAAAAGGTACCCCATCTTATAATCAGATGCTTCTTCTTCTTTTAGAACACGGACGTATCTTGGCTGGTTTAACAGGCCGTATCAATGATCTCCAAACTGAGATCACGCAATCTACTGCTGGTGCAATTGCACGTGCTTTAGAGAAAGCCAATGAAGTGGCTAAGATGGCTGAACAGTTAACAGCTAACTTATCTGCTGCGGTAGATGATCGTGTTGAAAAACTTCGCGTTCAAGTCAACGATAAAATTGATGTTAACCTTAAAAAGTTATACGCAGCTGATGAAGCATTAAAACAACAAATCACCACGACAACCAATGCACTTAAAGATGAGTTGACCAATGTTGTTAATGTGAAACTCGCCGATCATCTAGCTAAAATCACGAAGAACACGGAAGATATCGAAAAGAACAAACGCGATCTCAATACCGAGCTTGCTAACAACATCGCAAACCTAACTCGTACGATTAATCAAAACAAAACAGATCTCACTAATCTTGTTAACGCATTAGCGAATCGTGCCGTGGTGAAAAACGGTCAAGCCGCACAGGTGATCCAAGGTACATTAGAAGCCACTAAGTTTATTTCTGAAGCATTCGGTCAACTTAATACCCGTACGCTTTATACCGATAATGGTACAAGCAGTAATATCGATAATAAGGTTAATGATAAAACTATCTTAAAGATCACACCAGATGGTACGGATAACTACGGTCGTTTCCGTTTCGGTGGTATCGGTAATAAATTTGCTACCTTGTATCACGATGGCCATGACAATGTTTTATTGACCAGTGATAATCAACCAATCGATATGAAAGCACGGGACTTCTTAATCGATAATACGAAGAAGTTATCTGATGCGGTATTTTTAAGTGGTAACCAAACTATGCGTGGTCCACTTTATTTACAAACTGCTAACTTGATCAATGTTCCAGTAACTGACCCTCGTTTTGAGGCATCTGGTTTTAGACGTCCAAATGGTACACCAGAAAATGGTGTAAGTCATAGCGAGCTTGAGATTGCTGTGATGCATCCTGATGCGCCAGGTCGTCCTGCTGCACCGGGTCGTGCCTATGGTCGTACGATTGGTTTCAGTTATGGTCCAAGTCTTGGTTTGGTAACAGGTAGTTATGATGCACAAGGCCGTAATTTCAAAACCACTGATATCTTAACTCGTGAGTGGATGACGGGTGATAAAGCAAACAATAGTGCAGATAAAGTCCCAACCACTCAAATGGCACAAGAACTTGTTTCAGCTAAGATCGCTGAAGCGAAAGTTAACCCAACGCTAACTGGTATAACTTACATTCGCTCACCAGGTAATAACAGCTGGAATGTTCCATTGATCATTATGGCCGATGACCCAAATCCCAAATCCGTTGAAATGTGGATGGGTTTACGTGGTGTAGGTGGTGATAATAGAGCCAGTGCGAAAATTATCGTTATGCCAGATAGAACGAATAATACGGTTATTCGCATGCATGGTGTCGTGGACGGTCAGGATAATGCCTCTTTCATGGAGTTATACAAAGACCGCGTTTGGATGCGTCCTTATGGTAACTTACATGACTACTTCGTTCGTCGCAGTGAGTTAGGTGATCTTAATGGTTACGTGAAAACTTCTCAGTTAAATGACTGGACATCAGCTGCAGGTATGGCTAACCGTATCCCGCATACGCACGGTAATGGTCACATCTATCTTGGTTATCGCGTTCATATCAGACCAGCTGCGGATTATCGTGGTGCAGGTTGGGATCATGTAGCGTACTATGACTGGATGTGGGATGGCGGACATGGCGGTGCGGGTCACTACTTCAGTGGTTTCGTATTAGCCCACCACGTTGGGGTTCGTTCGGATATCAGAAGTAAAGAAGATCTTAAATTGATCGATAGTCCTTTTGAGAAACTCTCTGCAATCAATGGTTATACCTATAAGATGAAGAAAGACCTTAAAGGTCGTCGTGCAGGTGTAATTGCTCAAGAGGTGGAGAAAGTCTTACCTGAAGTGGTCAGTGAAGATACGAACGATAATGAAACCTTGAAATCGGTTGATTATAACGGTCTTGTGGCTTTATTAATCGAAGCTGTAAAAGAATTGAAAACTGAAGTGGTTTCTCTAAGAGAGGAATTAGATCAGTATAAAGAGGGAAAACAGTAACATGTCAACCGCAAAACAATATAAACGTTACCCGTTGGATTTAACGGGTAACCATCCTGATAATAGAGTGATGGCAGAAGTCCACTCTATTACCCCTCAGGAACGCATCTTTAATGTGATGGCGGGTGCATTCTATACGGAGTCTGTTCAGATTACTTATTTGGGTGAGCAATTAAAAGCACACGAAGATTTCCGTTTCCACCGTGTCGTGGAAGATGCAATTCGTCAATCCGGTAAAGATGTCGCGATGTTAATTGAGATTACGGATAAAGCAATCTCGGGTGATATCGAGGTGCGTTATCAAGCTGTGGGTGGTGAGTTCCAAAACATCCATGAGTCTCTTGTTGAGATGCTTGAGAACTATAAACATGATGCTCGTGGTACGTTTTATAAAGATATCATTGAGAAACCACGTTTCTTCGAACCTATTCGCCATTTAACATCCATCTACGATATTTATGGATTGAATCCAATTACGGGTCCACTAAATGAACTCGTTAGTATTGCTCGACATCGTGCAACAAAAGAGAACTCCTCTTTATTAATCCGTTTGCATCGTATCGAGCAAATGATTCATGATGCGGATTTAGGTAATCTTGATTTATCAGGTATCGCTAATCTTCGCAATGAATTAAACCAAGTCAAGAAACAAGTTGCCGCTGCAGATATTGCCGCATTAACGCAATCTTTCAATGCACTTAAATCTGCATTAGAATCTCAGATCTCTGGATTAACAGAGAAAGTGGATGCGGCATTACCACGTGCTATTACGGAAGTGAATACTAACGTAACAAAAGCAGATGAGAAAGCACAACAAGCACTGACTAAAGCAACCAGTACTGAACAAGCACTAAACCAATTTAAAGAAGATGGTGGTAGTGTTACTCGTGAAGTAAACTTCGGTGCGAATATGGAAGGGGCTTTTGATAAAGTCGGTCCATTTGGTTTCCGTTTAGTGGTTAGTGGCGATAAGCGTATTGGTGGATTAACCACAGAGATGGCTGAAGTTAAACGTAAGCTTGAAGAAGCAGCCACTAAACTTGCTGGTGTGGATACTAAGATCGCACAAGCTGCTGATAGTGCAAGACTTCAATCTGTTGAATCTAAAGCAAGTCAATTAGAATCGAGTTTGAGTGTCGTAACAGGAACAACCATTCCTGCGATCAATGATGACATCCAAAGTCAAGGCGGTCGTATCGCTGTTCTTATGAACACGATTGCAACAAATAAACATGATACGGAAGAAGCCATTAATGCAGTTAAACTCACAGCAGAAAAGGCGAGAGATGATCTTGCTAACCTTAACTTAAATGAGTTTAAAACCACAACTGTTCCTAACCTCATTACAACAAAAGTAAATGAGTTAGTGACACCAGTTAGTGATAAAGTAACTCAATTAGAATCCGTTACGATCCCAGCTTTAGATACGAAGATTACCACTGAAACTGAAAAAGTGAAAACCGCTTTAGAAGGTGAACTTGCGAAGATTAAAAGTGCCAACCAATCCGATGCTTCAGCTGTTGCATCAAGATTAGACGCACTTGAGCCACAAGTGACTGATCGTTTAAGTAAGCTTGAGGCAAAAGCCAATAAACTTACAACTGATTTAGAAGAGTTTAACGATGCCGTTACTCAAACAGTAACAATGGCAAATGGCTATACGGATCGCGCTAAGAGACAACTTGAAAAGCAAATTCAAGCAGTTGATACTAAAGTCGCTGCGGTAGATGGGACGATCACAGGTGCGATTAAACCTGTTAAAGATAAAGTCGATCGAGTTGAATCAATCGCAAATGCAGCTAAATCTGAAATTAATGAGATGAAACAAGCTCAAGTGGTTAAAGATACAGCACAGGATGGACGACTCGCTGAATTAGAACGTAAGATTGGCTCAGCGCAAGCCGCCGCAGAAAACGGAAGTAGTCTCTCACAAGAGGAGCTTAAACGTGTTGAACGGGAATATAAGGAAGCGGTTAAAACGGCAGTGCAAACAGCGGGAAGTAATGCTGATGCAAAAATCCAAGCAGAACGTGAACAACTCGATGGTAGATACGTCAAGGGATCACAGGTTGATGGAAAATACTACACTACTGAAAAACCATTAGTCAATGATCCATTAGCATTAGGTGCAACTGATACATTCCCAACTGGTAAGTCTGGTTTCTATAATAAAGAAACCGATCACGGGAATAAGCATGTAAATATTGGTGGGAATGCTTTATCTTTTAAAGATAAAGCGAACAGTGTTGCAGCTTACTTGACATCATCTCAAGGCACTACAGCTGAAATCTTAACGACAGCAAATATCCAAGATGATTCAAACGCGTTCGTTAATCCATCTGCTGGTTATCCTGTTTCAACCCGTGCAACAAAAGAATATATTGATGCGGTATCTAACGGACTCAATCAGCAAATTACTGCAGCTAACCAAGGTATCGCTGCACTTAAAAGTAATCTAGGTGATGGTAGCCAATATCTTAAAGGTACTTATGATGATACTAAGTTCACTACGACTAGTACTGTCTTAAGTAAACCAATGGGTATCATCTTCCCAAGTGATATTGTTGAGGGTTACAGTGGTCATTACATTGCAAGTCGCGTAGGTGATTACGATGGTGCCGCTGATAAAATGCCACGATCAATGCTTTATCTAAGTGACACAAATGGTGGATTTGTACTCGGGTTCAATAAATTACCTAATAGTAATTACGTTAGAGCTAGAGTTGGTTGGTATCATAACGATGGTTTCATGATGGCTGAGTTATTGGATAATCGTGATTTAGTTCATGGTATTGAAACTAATTCACCGCAATATAAACCTGTCTCAGTAAAAGGGTTGCGTGATTATCTCGGTAGTCAACTTAGTACATTAACCACTAAGATCGGTGATATCGAATCTGCTGTAACACCAGTTAAACAACAGGTGGAAGCTGCGGGTAACATCAAGGAAAAACTTGATGCGATTGAAGCAAAAGCAAGAGCAGATAAAGCCGAACTCACTCAAGCGATTGAAGATAAAGTCACCGCAGTAAAACAAGCTGCTGCTTCAGGTCAACCAACCTGGATCAAAGATATTCGTGGTTACGACGCACAAGACTTCATTACACTTGGCACAATGAAAGCACCAAGTGGTAGTAAACCAGAGGAGTATTTTGCTGGTAGAGTTGGTACCTATCATAACGATGGTTATGGCGCGATCACTGTACCAACGAGCCAAACCACATCTTTCGCGATTGCAAAAGCCGCTGACCACACTCTTTACTTGAGACCAGGTGATGGTAGTGATCGCAAAATCATTACTACTGATGATTTACTAGGTGGTGTCGCGAATGGGGAAAGAGATAAGAAAATCCCTACATTAGGTGCAGTGAAAGGCTTTATCGACAGTCAGTTGTCTACTGTATCAATTGATCTGGACAGTAAGATTGGGGCTGCGAAGAACGATATAAAATCATCATTACCAACTTACACTAAAAACAGGGGTGTATTTGACACGCAAAGTGTTGTAACGTTAAAACCAAAAACACTTGAATCAGCTGATAACCCAGAAACATTGTTTGCGGGTAAGTTCGCTGTCTGGACGGGTAGTGCACAAAGCGGTATTACTATACCAGCAAGTACGACAGAATCTGCGTCATTGTATATCTTCCCGAATAAAGACTTGATGTACAGAACAGGTGGACAATCTTATAAAGTATTAACTGATAAATACAAATCAACTGAGATTGAAGATTCTACACCGAACCACAATGTTCCAACAATAAAAGCAGTTAAAAACTACGTGAATGGTAAGGTAAATGATACCGCTCAGAAAGTCGGTCAATTAGAGACTAAAGTATCTCAAATTGATACGAAGCTTGCAGGTTACGATACGTTAACTTCTACTGTAGAATCACTTAAAACTTCTGCAGGTCAAGGTGTTAACACCGAAGTACAGGCGAAGTTTAATGATCTTGAACCACGCGTAGTAAAAGGTGAAACAGCTTTAACCAAAGTCACTGAGATCGAAACGAAGTTAAGTAAGCAATTTAGAAGATTTACTTATAGCCCTGGTGACCTTATGCCGGGTGGTGTCTACCCAATCAGTAATCTATACATGATTCCTGGTCCTAACGATCAAGAAACTACGATCACGAAAGTAGAAAACATGACGGTTACGAAGTTCTGGGAAGATGCTAAGCACAGAGCGAAGGGTTGTTTCTTAACTGTTTATGGGAATAGTGATGAAATTCTCAATGGAAGTTCTGATTTTGTTAACTGGTGGATCAGAGGTATTGACACCAATATCAATCAAGACAAACTTAAAAACTTGTTAAGTAGCATGCTGATGGAAAATCCATCAAGATGTGCTATCGGTATCCTAACCTGTAATGGTACCATCGTTGATATCTATCTCTACCGATTAAATGAGGGCGGTGCTACATCAACTCATTATATCACAAGAACTGATATTGGCGAGCATACGAGTCTTACTGCAACACCTGGTATTTTCTCTTATCTTAGAGGTGCTTGTGCATCTGAAAACTTTGGATATCAGATTGCTTCAAGTGAGAACATGATCTCTGGTGGTAAACTCCAGGCTCGTGGTGGTAAAGTACCAGGTTGGGAAGTTTACGCAAGTGCAGAGGATATCACTGCTTCTCGTAAGAAAGAAGTGACGTTTGAAGATGGCTATCAGAATTCAGCAAAACTTAAAGACGCGGGTGTATTCTTAAATACCAAGAAGATCAGTTTTGCTGGTGGTGGTCGTAGACGTCATCTCATGATTACAGTTCAGTCTGATACGATTGGTACGACAGTTATCTCTGACCAACTACGTTTCTCATTAAGACGCGTGAGCGATGGTAAAACCCTAGTATTTGGTTATAGAAATGGTAGTAACATGCTCGTCTCTAATAAAGCGGGTAATGAACTCCACGTACGTGCCAAATATGATCTAGCATCAACTGCGTTAGATGGTGAGTACCAGTTAGTTGTAGACTTTACCGGTCTATCAACCCCAAATACAACAGATACGATTTCTCACATCTGCTTGAGTTATCAAAATAATAGTTTTGATTATATTCCATCGGATGATGATTTCGGTGCAACGGAAGATGCGACAGCTTTCAATAATAAAGTGCAAGCAGAGGTACGTCGTTATATTCGTGAGAATATGAAACAGGATGCACCTGATCTTATCACGGAGAAATTCACGATCCAGCCTGGTGCGGAAGATTGGTCAGCGGTTGAACAAGATCAGTATGGTAATATCCGTGCTCGAGGTGTTGTACTTCAAAACTACGACGGTGGTACGTCCGCAGTCTTTGCACCTAACCAAGTGTTCTACGTCAGTGAAACACAAACCTGGACAGTACCGCGTGTACTTGTAGGTCGTAAAGCGGAAATTACGATTCGTGCTAAGTCTAAACTTGACTCAGAAAACAATCGTATTATTCACTCTTGTACACGTCGTGCGTTCGTAACTTTACCAAGCGGAACGATTAACATCCTTGCGGGTGAGTTGACCTCATTTGGTAATCACTTAACGGTTAACGTTAACCAAAACTATCCTGATGCACTTGTCCCTCGTGTCAGTGTCACCAAAGATGATATTAACGTTGTCCAAGAAGCGTTGATTACGATTGTCGTTTAATAAATGTAATAAAGTGGGTGCATCATAGCACCCACTTATTTTTAAAGGATAAATAAATTATGACGAAATATGCCATGCTTGATGATGGGAATATCGTCACGCATATCGGGACTAAACAAGATAAAGATAACACAGAGAAGACAGTAAAATGGATTCAGTTATCGGCTGCCGAAGAACACGTGGTTCAAGTTGGCTATCAGTGGCGTCCAGATAAAGGTATTTTTGAACGAGTGCGATTACCACTCGATGAAGAACGGGAACGTATTCTTGAAAAGAATATCAAGATTTACTCAGATAAGATGGGATTGATTTTATCGGGTTATGACTACTATGAGATCATGACCTTCCCGTATCAAACCCAAGACTTGATTAACTATCGTGCTGTAGAGCGTGGTGAGGCCACCTCAGATCTATGGTTCTTACCAGCACTTTGTCAGGCACGTGGGTTACCTGTTTCTATCGTAGTAGACCGTCTTGAAGAACACGTCCGTCAGTTCGCGAAAGTCTCTGGCTATATTACAGGGATGAAGCAGAAGTTTGAAGAGCGTATCAACTATGCACCGACTTATGAGATGCTAGATGAACTTGAACGCCACCTTGAAATCTGGCGTCAGCAATCGCTCCTCTAATAGAAAGGAATAGTGAAATATGGCAACAGTCCAACTTAAAAAATATCCTGTTGATACAACAGGTAAAAGTCCAGATAACCTCGTGGCCAACGAACGCCATGAGGTGGACCCATTAAACCGTGCCATTGTACCACGTGAAGGTTTCTTCTATGGGGAGTCAATGGTCGTTCGTAACAATGATATTCAATTGATACTTGGTACTGACTATCGTTTAGATGATATCAACGATCAATTAACGAAAGAAACCGGTAAAGCGATCTTTAGTGCGATCATCTTACTAAAAGAAAGTATCATGGGTTACGTCACCTTAACGTACCAGTGTTACGGTCGTGGTGATGAATATACGCCAGATTATCTTGCTCAGTTAGTAAAAGAAGCCACCGTTGAGAAAGCCGTTAAATTTAATGATGTCATCAATCGTCCTTCCGCTTATAACCCGGCACCACACAGACACCCAATCGGTCAGGTGATCTACTGGAATAGTGCAGTGAATGAACTGCGTAATCTTACTCAGGTCATTGAGAACCTACGTATCGCACATGATCGTGGGATGTATGCTTTCGTTGGGGACTTCCAAACCAAACTATTAGCTCGCCTAGAAGCGATGGAAAACTTGGTGCGTGAGTCTCGTGACGTTATCGGTACGGTAGATAAGTTTAAACAATCTACTGCAAATAGTCTTGCTGAAATCGAAGCCAAAGTGCGTGCGTTATCTAACCTTAATGAACTCCAAACTTACATGGATAACATGAAGCGTGAATTAGACGCTGAATTAAAACGTGTAAAAGCGGATATGGCTAAGGTGAACCAATCAGATATCGTAAAACTTCAGAAGGAGCTTTCTGATCTTAAGATTACTGTTGGTACGAAAACTGCGCAGCAAGAAGTCACCAATCAAATTAACCAAGCGATTGCAAATCTGCCATCATCTGAAAGTATTTCTCAGCTACTGGCCCAGTATGCGAAGAAAAATGAGATCGTAAACTATCGCCCACTGATTGATGAGAAGATGTCTCGTACGGATGCTGAAACGAAGATTGCAGAAGCAGCCAAGAAAGCAGAGTGGGAGAAAGTAACCGGTAAACCTAAAGTCTTAACCCATGATGAATTAGATCGTTATACCGATAAAACCAATGACATTAATAAGTTCATTATGCCTGGTACGTACAGTATTACAGCAGGCTACGGTAATATGCCATCATTGAAGTTCTACGGGACGAATCTAGATGGTAATACCAACCTTAAGGGTGTCCTTGAAGTCATTGGTGATAAGTCATCTGGCGTGATTTATCAACGTTTAAATATCGGTGGGTTAACACTCACTCGTAACGGTACGGTAAATGGTGAATTTGTGACCTTCCCAAATCGTTGGGATGTCGCAGCAGTATCACAACCTGCTTGGAATGAGAACATCAGCCTTAGTGATCGTAATGTAACGTCAGTCTTTGCATTTACTCAAGGTATGCCTGGTCTTCCAGCGATGCCTGGATTCTCACGTGGTCGATTAGATGAAACCATGTGGACATCCGCACAGAACTACGATGGTGTCGGTTTTATGATGCACACCCCACATCAGCGTACTGCATTTATGAGTCTTGGCGGTAATAACCATTTCATCATGAGTAATGATGCGAGTGTAGGTAGTAGTGATTATACGAATGCAAGTGCGTGGACAGTCGATCGTTTGATTACTCATCGTGATCTTAAGGATAACTTCCCAGACTTATTCGGATTAGGCGATAAACTGGCTGATCTTCAAAGAAAAGTAGTTGCGGTCTCAAGCACCCAAGTCAATATCAACACGCAAAATGATCTTGATGATATCACGCCAAATAAAGTCGTGAAATTATTCGATGGTGGTCGTGTTGGTGTAGGTAGTCTAAGACTGAAGAATGGTGGCGGTAATGCACTACTTACTGTTACAACAGGTAGCGTTCTTGATCTTGGTAACCAAGCTACTGTGACTTCTTTAGTAATGCGTTCAGATAAGAGACTTAAAACATCGATTAAACGCATTGAGAAGCCCGTAGAGAAACTTTCTCAGTTAAATGGATATACTTATCAGTTTAAAGATAAAAACGTGTCTACGGCTGGTTTATTAGCTCAGGAAGTAAAAGAAGTTTTACCGACTGCAGTGGTTGAACAAGATGACGGCATGTTATCCTTAGACTATAATGCGGTGATTGCTTTATTAGTTGAAACCGTTAATGAACAGTCTAAACGAATTGAGAAATTAGAGGAACAAGTTTCTGAACTCACTAAAAGTAAGGAACAAGCACTATGGCCTATCCAGTAATACCTGAAAATATTGCATTTGGAGAAAGACAATCGTTAACACCGTATAGTACGTCATCTGTGAACGTTAAATATTCCACATATGGAAAGCCATTTGTATCAATGGAATATCCTAATGCGAAATGGATACCTGTTTTGGCTGATGGTAATGAGGGATATAGTAAAAGGATTACTATTAATGGTAGTATGCCGTTTCCAGCGCATATCGATTGGCTTGATACGAGCAATATAAGACGTTCTACCATCGTTGGTATGAGTCGCGGTTATTTATCATCTAACCGTGCAATATCCATCATCAGATATACTTGCAAGTTCTACTCCGATCAGCAGATTATCAGCGCACCGAATATTTTCGGGTATGATGGTCGTATCTCCCCACCTCCAGGATGCTGGGGTGGGATCGTGATGATTGGAGATTATCCGATGAAAGACCATGATATCGGTGTACCGGGTAACCCTTACTATATTGCAATGAAAAGTAGGCCGGGAGCAGATGGTTACGTGAATACGGCGCTTGTTTATCCAGTGAATGCTACTAATAAAGACCTAGCTGCCGAGTACCCTGCTGTAGTGGGCTACTCTATCTTTGGTCGACCAAGTTTACAGCACGATAGCGTTGTAAATAATCCACCGCAACCATATTGGCTCGATATCAATACCGAGAGACATTCTGGTGCGGGTAGAGCAAGATATGCGAATTATGCCCGAGACCAGAGTAGAGATCCGGATAACCCATGGCCAGGTGATAAGTCAACTAAAATTATCAGACCTGGTGGTGTGGGGTGTGGCTCAAGTGTAAACCGTTATACTTATTTATCCACCCCAGATGGCATATGTCTTGAATATATCAATGTTGCAAATGGTGGCTGCGTTGAGGTGGAATATGCTGGTGCGACTGGATTTGCGCAGCCTACTAGGAAGTGGGGGCTGAATAGTGCAATACGAAACCAAAATAATAGGGTGGTATTAAGTGAACTTACCAGTAATACAGCGTATATCCCTAACGACAATGTCCTTGGATCTGCTAACCAAAAAACTGAGAGTGAGAGTAGAGTCATCTTTTTAATCAAGGCGAATAATAGCGTGATTAAAATTAATATTCGGGATTGTAATTTCTTATCGGGTGTCCGAGCAAGATACCAGCATATTTATCTAGCTAAAATCATTGGAAGTAACAACAAAATTATTTTTGATTGCGGTCTGGCTGGGATAAATTTTTATGGTGGTGAGGTTTCGACTGATGAGATATATTGGTATGCAGGTCTTTGCGATAATAATACCAATGAAGTTATCTTTACGATGGATTCTGAGGAAAGAGATAATATATTCAGATTCGAAAGTGGTCCACCGAATAGATGTCGTACGATGTACCCGATTGCTAAAGCGATAGGAAGTGGGGCCGGTGCGCAGAATCTTTGGATATCGGTCCATAATACTCAGCTTAATGAAGCAAAAACTAACTGGTATATACAACCAAATAGTTTTGGTGTTAAACCATTCTAATTGGGAGGTTAAATGAAATTCACGAATCCAAATGATGTATTTACTAACATCCCAATGGATACCATGGGTATCGTTGATTTTGTCGATACACTTACGTTTGTTAATCAAGTTGATCTCGGTGAGCAAACCGTAACGTTAAATGGCGCAAGATTAAAGGTTAAGCGTGTTGGTGCAGATATGAGAATCAATCGTCGTTTAGGTGAGAGAGGGAACTCCAATCCATTAATCGGAAGAAACTTACTTGATAAGGTTAATATCACTCAGATGCGCACGCAAGCTCTCGTCGGTGGATTATTTAAGTATCTCATGGGTGAGACACTCAATGCACGTGTGACGGGTATTAAAGTCGGTGGGGATAACTTCCACCGACATTTTAATAATGATGGGGTAGGTAACGCAGGTTACGGGTCTGGATACAATGCTGTCAGTAGACCCTCTAATTCATTAAGTTATCTTAGTGATAAATTACTCGAAGTGGCAAACCCTATACTGATGACCAACCTTCCTTATCTTCAACCGGATGAAGTATGGCCATCTACTCAGATCGATACTGCACCCTATCCGACCTCAGTCAGTTCACGTATTGGTACGGATCTCAATCTTAAGATGACTTCTGCTAACATTCCGGGTAAAGAGTTAAGTGAACTTGCTTACCGTACTGAATTTAACAATGTTCGTCTTAACATCGAGGACTTCCCAAGGTTAGATGTTAACCCCAACAAGAAGTTTGGTCCGTTTGAGCACAAATACGCTATCTTCAATTGGGACGAGGCTAACCGTGTTGTTACACTTGCTGCAGTCAACCGCGATAAAACCACCACAGAGAAAATTGATTACGGTATATTGCGTCGTGTTTTCCTTGGTAACTTTAATGAAGCTAAGTTTGGTAATGCACATCGGATGCAAGATCAGGTCGTGACCAATCATGCTCCACGTGAAGCAAACAAGGTTTGCTATCCATGGTGTGAGAATTTCAAGCTAAGTAACGCACACTTCAGGATACAGTATAATCGTTTTGCCAAAGATTTACCTGATATGATATTCCAGATAGGTGGTGGATATGACCCATTTAGGAATAATAGGGCTAAGCCTGGTGTTGGAGAATTAGGTATCGGTTCTAATGTTGAAGAGGGTAAAACTCTTCCACGTTACATGTGTCTGTGGGCTATTGAGGGAGATAACAACTACGTTGAGATTGATCTGGATGATGGTGGCGGTATCTACGTGAATAACATATCTACCGATCGAACCAGACATCTATCTCTTGTTAGTATCCGAGGTACAGGAAATGTCGTGGTTATTCGATTGAAACGAGAACTTAAATTCTACGGTAATTCGAACTCCAGTGATGGTGCTGTCGCCTTCTGGACGATGACATCCAATAATCCAGATAAGAATGTTGTTTATATTCTTGGGCCTAAAAACCAGAATATTTCTGAGAGTCTCGTATTCGATGAATCATCGATTAAAGATCCAATGAGAAGAAAGTTACTCGGCTGTATCCACATGGATCTTTATAATTCTTATTGGGAAGCCACACAAGCCGATTCATTTAAGATGTATGATAAATATCGTAGTGATATCAGTGGATAATTTAATTCTTACAACATAAATCGAGGGTACCATTGGTACCCTCTTATTTTGTCCACTATACCAAATATTAGTGTTGTTTTTGAGCCATGTAATGACTTATTAAAGATTCACGTAACTCAGCGGTTAATGGTTTAACAACAACTTTATCACCTGATTTAGGTGTAATCACTGTCATCTCATCATTTAAGTCAGAGAGTTGTTTTGCGAATAAGACGAAGTCTACATCGGTGCCTTCAGAGATACCTGTTACAGTAGTGCCTGCTTTAGCAATCGTCGCATAGTTGTAGTTGGTTGTACCTACTTTATACGGTTTTGCTAAAGTCATATCGATCACACCGGTTTCTAAAACGGAAGACTTAAGTTCTTCGAAACTTGCTTTAAGTAAATCAAGCCCGTTCTGGACAGGATCAAATCCTTCGGTTAATCCAGACACTAAATCTTCCGGATTAGGCTTTGGGTCGTCTAATCCTACTGGCATCTTAACTGTATTGGTTAAGATCGCATCTAACATCCCGATTACGCGCTCATCTACAGTACCTGTTAAACCTTCAACAGTGCTGTATACCTGACGGCCATCCTTCATTGCAGATTTAGAACAAATCGTACGTCCATTTGCGAAGTAAATGGCTGTTTTGTTACCGTCGGCATCTTCATGGAAGAAGAATTCATGCTTACCTGTTTTCACTCAAACTCCTTAAACTAATCTTGCGGCGATTTCTAATTTACTTGCAGCACGTGATAACCAACCATTCGTGAAAGCCTCATTTTGTGGACGGTTCTCAGTGATACTAATATAGAAATTAGATTGCATCGCAATTAAATTAATGATAAAATAACGTAAACCGGTTTGACCATTACGTTTAACGAAATCCTGAATAGCACGAACAGTACCAGGACCAATTGCCCCGTCAACTGCGACGTCAGCGTAATCTTTACCACCACGGTTTACTACGTTAAGTAAACGTTGTACATGTTTGATTACCGCACCTGAACCACTATTTACTGCCATATCAAAAACATGGAAAGCAAGTAATGGATGGATTTGCATTAATTCATCACAATGGTTTTTCTTCCAGTATACGTTATAATAGATGTCGTAAGCTTTTGCTTTCGTTAACTCACGCATTGCGCCAGCATAACCATTTGCAACCGCTACAGCTTTAGTAATCCCGTAGTTGGTTTCTCCACCACGGTCATTTGGGTTATTCACGTAACCACCTTCTACCTCAATGACTTCTGAGATGATGTTGGTTGGTGTGAAATCCCCAAGAGTTTTAAACTTAGCAAGATTGAAACTCATCTTGTTTGTTACTCCTTTATTTATAATGATAAATGTGGATGATCATCTGATCATCCACATAAAGATATTAACTATAGACCACCACTATTGATATCCTTATCCTGTCTATTATAGACCAATACCTCTTCACTGTTAATGACGAGGTTACCAGACCCAGGACCATTGATACGTCCGGTTGCGGCATCGGCAGTATTACCTGTTGGAAAAGTACCCATCACCCATGGTTTATCCTCATATCTCGTATTAAAACATGAGAAGTGGAACATTGGGTTGATATCATAAATCCAGATACGTTTACCATTGACCTCGCGATACCAAGGTGATAAGAACAGTGGTAACTTATTGGCTGATCCAAAGATACCCCAGCCAATATCCCCGCTATTACTCGGTATTAGTTGACGGTTGGTTTTCATCTTAGATAATTGTGATTTATCCACCACCGTTGTTAAGCCGGATGGATCGTAAGCTTGTGAGCTACCCATGAAAGCATACGTCCAGTTGTAGTTACTGCGATTATCCCAATCAAGCGAACCTAATAACCAACGTGGTAACCAGATACCTTCGAATTCACCGCCTTCCACCTCAAGGATTTCTGTTTCAGTTCGACCAACAGATTCCATCCAACCCATTACTGTGGTAATACTGTCATTTGATGATCCCCACGGTTTGATGGTTTTCTCTAATGCCTTCACATCACTAAAGCTTAGCATTCTTATGCTATAGTCGCCACCTGAACCAATCGGTAAATCATCGATTCCGTATAACTTACCGAAGTCTGGACCAAATGATTGCATGGTGTATAAAGGTGATAAACCACTGAAACGATCATATAACTCAAGAACACGGTTGATGAACGTTACATCCATCTCTGCAGTTCCATCACCATTAAATTTCCACGGAACACCGTTGTTACCATTGTTACCAAACCACATACTACCCTTTCTATTGAGCCATGTTGACACACCCCAATAGATTGCCATATCTAATGGTAATCGCTCTATCTGTACTGCAGAGTGCTGTGCTGGATGGAATGGTGGGATACGGTTGGTCTTCGCAAGTAAGTAACCGAAATACCAGAATAACTTAGCTGGGATGTTAACTCGATCCATACCAGGTATTAGATGTGAAACATCATAGCTCTGATGTGGTAATTCCTCATCCTCGTAAGTATTTGGATTATCATGTCGAATACGTTTTACGTAGTCAAGAATCCTATCCGGATCATTCATGATAGTGGCATCTGCCATGCCCTTATATACACTCAATGCACGCATCGTATTTAACATCGGATGAAGTGCAGCTGCAACGTATTGCGTCCAACCCCCTAATAACGATCTCGAGGTATGAGAGTTATAAGGAATGATTGGAATATCATTTGCTCTAGTACGATAACCACCGTACATCATCTTGATCGGCTGATTACTAACCCCTAAGAATGCCCAGAACGAACCATAGTCATATCCATTTGCTCCTGCGTTGAGTCGATCGTAATTATCAAATCGAATCGTACACGCATCATCTTCACCCTTCGGTTTGAAATAACTGAAGTTCAAGAATGAATCCGTATAAACAGTACTATCTGATGTCAACTTCGTTCCACGATATAAATCAATCGAATTAGTTGCAAAACCAACATCTCGTTTTGAATAACGATAGTTAAATGGACGATTGATCATACTCGTTTGAGTATAACCCGTACGGTTACCTGCCCACGTATAATCACGGTAGAAACGATAAACATCATTTTTACTATAAATAGTAGCAGGCTGATTCACCATAATTATGGTTGGTCTAGATGAGAAGAAGGATGTTGGTACCAACAAGTTTCCTTTTGTTGCATCTGACCTTGGCACATCTACTGATATCGTATACGTAAATGGCGTATAGTCACTATTACGCAACTGCGCACTCGTACTCACTTTCGCCAGCATGTCATTATACTTAGCACTATCTTGCGCTGTCAACAGTGCACTACTATAGTCAGGCGAACGGTTTAACTGAAGGTTAGAGTCGAGTCGTCTGTTTTGATTTAAAACAGGCATCACTTGTTGTAGTGCATGTTTCGTTGCCCTGAACTCAGCGCGTTCCGTGTTAATCTCTGCATAGTCTCCATCTGCGAAGGCATCGTATAGATCCACTACACAATTGATGATATCTGATCGACTAATCGTACTAGCAATATCTGTTGCATTGTTAATGAGATAACCATTCATTCTAGACATGATAATTGTCCACAGGAATGTATGCTCCGTACCTGGCATGTTTGGTGGAACAATGTACTCAGATGTCCATGGCACACCTTGTTCACCTTGGGTCTGGCTATTCGAGGTGATAAATCTCGATAACAACATGACCATGTTAAAAGTCGCTGGGCCACAAGCTGCATCGCGACCTACCGATGCAAACCCATAAACTTCAGTTAAACATTGCAGTAATCGTACTGCTTTAGATCGTGTATAACCTGCGAGTTTAGAGATATATGAGTGAGCAAGTACGGTAGTGCTCAAACCTGCACGATAACGACTCGGGATGAACATCCATCCGATCTGGGTTGGGGCTCCATCTACACCTGAAACGCACACGTTACGGTCAGATCTAAGTGCGATCACCCAAGGTTTCATTCTATAGCGGCCATCTGCCTCATAATCCGGAATCGCCGTATGATTGATCTCGATCTTACCAAGGTAGCTATCAAATGAAGGAAGGATATTATAAATCTTCGCTTTCTCGATAACAGATTCTTGATAAAAGAGATTGTGATCATAAGTCGTATATTTCACACTTGGTGCACGACCTAACAGACGGAATTCTGGTTCGATAGTGGTCATCTTTTGCGGTCGATATGGACGCCAGTTATGCGCACTCTCCCATGTCGTAAAGGTAAGAAGATCTAACGCAAGTTTTACGTATAGTCTTGCAAGATCATCGTCTGATTTACCACTACCTGATGCACTCTCACTAAACTGTTTACCTGTCTCAAATCTCTGATCAAGCATGAACTCGTAATCTGGATCAAGTACTTGTCGATAGGCACTGTCTTTATTTTTACTATTCCATTTATCCTTATGGTAATATAAGTTGATTACCGCAAGATGATAAGCAATGAGTGGTTGTAAACCCGTGAAGTCAATTTTACCATCACGTGCCACCATAAAGATCTTAGCCATGTGACCATTTAAGTTTTGAGTAACTTTATCGCGTTTCTCAGCTAAGGAGATAATCGTATCTCTAAATCCAATCAACTGACCATCTTCAAGACGGCTTCGTAACTCGATTTTAAAGTATCTTGGTGTCGGTTGGCCATCTGGTGAGCAACAACCCGCAAACTTCGTATCATTTTGATCACGCCACCATGTACGCCCTAACAGATCCAAATGGTCAATGGCACAGGCGATTGCACGATTTTCTGAATCAGGACCGGATGCGAGAATATCGCGATAATGGTTGATATTATATCGCATCTTATTGAAACATCGCGGTCCTACGATCATCGAGTAGAGAACATCGTAATCCTGAGGAACCCACGGTTTACCAGGTCTTGCTTGGTAAACAAACAAGCGATAAGCCACGTATTGGTATAACCAAGACCATTCTACACGACAGTATCTTGGGTAACGTGGATTATGGTGCTCATTCGATGCGAGGGTGTTATTCTTCGCTGCTAATAAGTCATTACGAATAATACTAACGAAGTCCTCTTCAGTAACGTTATTTAACCCGAATAGTTTCTTGATCTCAACTAAGAGATACTTATTGATCACCGTCTCAGCGGCTTGTTTAAACTTACCATTCGGCCCAGTATCTTCCCAGAGTTTCTTGAACCCTTTCTCAGTTGGCGGATAATCAGCATAGAACTGAAGATACTTATTTTCGCCCTCACCCGTATAAACGTAGTTCTCAAAGAAATCAGATATCGCTTCATCAGAGATCCCGATTGGGAATAAGTGAGCGAAATAAGGATACATCAGATACTTACTTCTACCGGTGTGATACATGGCCACTGGACAGCGATTGAAGTAGTGCATATGCACGATACGCCAACCATTTGGTCCTTTTAGTATCTCAAGCATCTTCTCATCATTTGGAAGTGTAGTGTTGATGATACGAGTATTCGGATCACTCATGACCTCATCTTGACTAAAGACACTGAATGGTCCGTAGAAATACAGCCATTCGGATGACTTATCCGCAAGGACATCTCCACTAGAACTATAATCTACACGAGCATCCCAATAGCCACGCCAGTTTTCACGAGTAATACTTTCAACCGCATGGTTATACGTGATACCATCAGTAAGTCCTGCTCCATAGTTCATTGTTTGCGGATAGAACTCATCGAAGTATTTGCTGTTATCAGCCATGAACTTCTTGGTCGCAGTAAAACTACTGCTCTCATCCCAATGAACTCCATCGATACGATGCACGAAACGATGTCTGGTTCTCCATACTTTAAAGAAGTTTGTATCTGTCCAACTCACATTCGACTCGGTAATAAAGGCCGCATCAGCGACCTTAAAATTAGCCTTATCGATTTTGAATTTCTCCGCTTCTGAATAATTGTCTTTCGTATGAGTAAGCCAATCATCAAAAGGTTTAAGTACCATGTCGATGTCGTACGGTCTATCTTGTAACCCTTTCGAGTAACCATGTACACCATCTATAATACTTAAGAGTTTTGCTATGGTGGTTGGTTCACCATAGTACTCTATCTTTTTCTTTTTATCTGTCATAATAAGCTCTTGTTTTATATATGATCAGCATGTTGACGATACATCTCAACAGGGTTATCTGTGATATGAATACCACGTTCAACTGCACTTCCAGTAACGAAAGATGCATAATTATCGCCAAACATTACGATATCTTCCTGAATGAGTTTGACTGACGCAAAGAAGTAGTCCAACCAAATCTCATTTTGTAAAAAGAACACTTCAGGACCTTGCTCCCATTGCGGTAACCATTTACTATCCGGGATACCGTGTTTAGCAAAAATTTTCGCAAATGCAAGTTTTAGATCTCTTGGTGTTCCCTTCATGCGTTTTGCATGTTCAATAAGAATATCTAAACCAGCTGTAATGATCCAACTTTGTGGTGAGTTTTGAATACCTGGATTTCTACCAAGCGCATTAAGATCATTAACTCCACTAGGATGTCCCTCCTCACCATACGTCTTACCAATACCCAATGCAACCGCACGACGTCTCGTGTAGAGCACAGAACGATAACGTGGGTTGTTATTTCTGTTATCACTATAGATACTCTCCTGTTTGTTCTGATTAGGTAAGTAAAATTGTTTTATTAGTCCACGTGGACCACTTAACAACGATATCGAATCGATATGATAGTCGTATGTCGTAATCGGGTGCCCCTTTTTATTGTAGTCATATCCATGATTATCATCATAACTGAGCGGATCTTGGAAGTTATCAAATGCTTTATTATACCATGCTTTTCGACTCATGTAATCATAAAGCGGATTCTCGATCATTGTACTTGATATACCATCAATCAACTCGGTGACATTACCCTCATATGGTTTCCACTCATGTGGTAATAATGGCGACCCTGATGCGACCCGTACAAGTGGTGCAATATCGCATAATGATCTGACATTATGGCGTAATTCAGGTGGTCTATTGGATTCGTAGTAATATTGACTATCGAAGTAATCAGAAGTTAGACATGGGAAGTATCCACCTAAAATAACATTTTGATTGGAATTCTGCGATGAAATCTGGGTATTTTTATTAACGTATTCGAGATTCTCGTCATTGTAATAACGAAAATTCTCAATTCTCCCATGTAGATATCCACGAATGTACTGATAATCTACCTGTCCATTTTCCCATGGGATCATGGTATATATTGGTTTATCTCTAAATAATCTCGCAGATTGGGTTGGTTCGAAATTGACTAACTGGTGAATATTACCACGGTGCCAGTTATCCTTATCTACACTTCCTGTAAATCCCCAGCCATTTCCTTGTGCAATATACGTTGCATTCGCGTTACGTGTATCAAAATTATACTGACCGATGATCGAGTTAGCATCGGTATTAGCTGGGAGTCTGAAATAACCAACAGGGCTATTATCCGTACCACGATTACCATTCATGTAATCAGCTTGACCAACATGAAGGTATTCTGTTCTTTGTGTCGGTTCACTAGGATTATCATATGCGGCGTAAAGTGTATTTGCTTTTCGATTATCTGGATCGTTCTCTGGTATCCGGTTAAGGAATGATAAACCCGTGTGAATAAATCCATGAAGTGGGATATCCTGACAAGCATAAGTTGGTCTGAGATTCTCACCATCTGTCATCACACCTACCCGCATGAATAACTCACTATAATTCATTCTTGGGATGATGTATTTCATCCAATACTCTTTATTCGGTGTACCCGTCGTCCGATGATCAAACACCCACGCTCGCTCTATTGATTTCGCCACCTCATCAACATTGTTGAGGTTTACCGTATTGATGAATCCATCGCGCTGTTTGAATACGTTATCTCGGTATGCAGCGAGATCCTTGTGGTAAACAATTTCAGCAGCACTCAAATTAATAAAATCACTGATGTTCCTAGTATCACTATTACCATTTAATGTTGACTGAGTAACAGATGCGCTATAAACGACACCATCGGTTGTTTGTAGTGTGCATTTTATATCAGATATCCCACCCTTTAAAATCGGGTTGGTTCTTCTCATATACGTAGTCAACCAGAGATTGACTTGCCACTCTAGCCATTTTCTTGCACCAATTGAATTATTGATTAAACCACGATAAATCACACCCATAAAACCAAGTGCATCATTTTGGAATGTCGCTTTACCTTTAAGTTGTTTAGCTTCACTTCCAACACGACTAATGTCACCTGCACTTATTCTAAGTGGGCCATGCCATAAGTGAGGATCATTTGAGATTTCAAGGTATTGGTCATTAATTGGTACAAAACCGAAGTAGTTATCAGGATCTTTTGAGATGGGACCACTTACGGGTTTACACGGAATGCGAAGTAATAATTTTTGGTCACCAATTAACGGGCCGAAATATGCATTACTACTATATCCACCTAAATCATCACCACTTCGATAACCAACGAGTTGGGTACTTATTGGAACGATAATTTCCGCAAGCCAAATCGGTGTATCATCATAAAGACGATTAGCTTCATCTAATGCATTCCACTCTTCAGCGGTTTTTAATCCAAGTTTAGAAGGTGTAAAATCCATTTTAGATAGAGGCACAGTAACGGTTAGTTTAGCGATTTTATCTACTCTATCGAACCACCAGAAAGATGTATTATCACCACCCGTATCCGGCAATTCACCACCAATCGGTGTATATTCATTAATATTAACACGAGTCGCCAGATGATGTTGATTTAAAATATCATTATACATCAACTCAGCTAAGGTATCATTCGGTGCAGGAATATAATCACCCGCTGGGGTTGGGCTCGCTTCAAGTGGAAGAAGTTCACCATCACCAGAACGAATTAATGCCATCTCAGGTTGATAGATAGCAATATACTGCTTACCATTAATACCAAAGGTCAGATCACTGTTGATATCGATAGAATAATACGTATTACTAATTGTCCCTGTGCTGCCATCTAATTGAACAAAGTTCGCCTTTGCTTGGTGATTATTGACGCGATAGAAAATGATATCAGAATAGGCTTTTGGATTTCCTTTACGAGAAACAAATACCATGGTAGCAATACCTGGTTCAACGGTACATTGCCACGCCGGATAAAGCTGTTTCTTCACATTTTTATAACGTGCTCGATTAAAACCATGATAAGTAACTTTATTCTCACCCTCACCTACTGTCTCTTCAACAAAAGAAGCACGGACTTTAGTTTCCGGGTTATCCGCAAAACTAAATCCGCTACCTGATTTAAAGTTCTCAGTATCTTTAACTTCTTTCCCTGTCGCTGCGTCGATGGAGTAGAAGAATTTTGGTTTTACCTTCCGTTTTAACCAGCTCATATCACTGTGGTTCTTAATAATGATACGTGCCACATTACCCTGCGCAGTAATCAATGTTCGACCAAAGTAATCATTTAAAATATCAAGCTTGATATCCTTGATCTCAGATTTTGCCAGTTCACTTAATCTCACCTCTTCGGGTAACATGTTAATTGTATCTTTATAGTTACCACTTCGGTTTAAACGCATCCAGCCATTACCGTATTTACTAGCGATATCAGTACTGTTACCATATCCATCATCTTCGGTAATATATGCGGTTATCTTTCCTACCATATTGATCTATAGCTCCTATTTAAATTTATTCTTGTTTGTATATAGACGACATAAGTGCGGGGTATCACAAGGATACCCCTACTTGTTATTTTCCATAACACAATGCGTTTTATTCGAATCATGATTGTTGATAAAAACTGTACATTGCTATATGCTTCGTCTATGTTGAGGTACAAACCGTCAACTATTTCGACATATATTGTCGCAGCATATTCATATAAAAGACAAATAACTCTTCAGTACTAAATGCTTTCTCAAGTAACAAGATTTCATTAGCTGTATTGTACTTGCTGTTTACATTAGAGACGATACCAAGAAGTTGTCGTATACTCGATCTCATTTCTACACTGATGCTCTTTGTCCAAACGGCCATATTCGATAATGCTTCGATATAATGATACAAGCCATAGCTCAATGAATCACATTCTAGTGCACCTGTAGACGCACCAAAATAGTAGTGATCATCTATCGCACCAAATGCAAGATCAAATTCAGGTTTCGTACTCTCATTTATAGTGATATAGATATAGTCATCTTTCTTACCACTTGTGGTATCCGGTATCCCAATGTTGACGTAATGAACATTGTCTTCACCCCATCGACCGATTTCTTGTCTAACCACATTTCGATAAAGAAACGGATTATGAAGACCAAGATAACCATCTGAGATCGGATAATATATTTCTTCAAGATAACTTGTGATTCCATCTTTTAAGTGATTGGTATACCCAATCATGAAACTAAATTTCTCGTTGATCTCACTGAATTTATCTAGCGCATCATTGATCGATGATTTAGGGTGACGACCGATACGAATACCCGTAAGCATCGCTTCTTCTACTTTACCGATCACGGTATTAACCATACTGAAATAATCACGTAAACCTAATACCACTAGATAAACGACCATATCTGCACGTTCAACTAAATCATCAGGTAGCGCGGTATCGTATCGACCACCATATATCTTCTGAATCGCTTTAGACTTATTGCGACTTACTCCTATCTCATAACCCGATGCTTTCTTACTTGTCACAACAAGTGATGTATTCGAACCTAACGGAAGTTTACAATTAAAGTCTACTGTAAAATCTCTTGTTCTATCGAGTGCATCATATAACGAAAATACCATATTGATTTTCCTTTTAAATGTAACATAAACAAGGGAGTACGTTAGCGCACTCCCATACATGTTTATTAATTAAGATTGTAATGATTCTTAGATCTGAGGTAGATCACCTAAGCCCATGTCATCACCGGTAACATCATCTGAAGTGGTTTCATCCTCAGACTCATCAGTTGAATTGTCGTCCGGATTTTCTTCATTGGTATCATCAGTACCTTCATCAGGTTTTTCTTCAGAAGATTCATCGCTGCTGTTATTATCAGCAAGTGGATCAGTTTCATCAGATGTATTATCATCTCCACCGAGATTAAACTCATCATCACTACCAGATGCTGAACTATCGTCATCTGAACTGTAACTATCTCCATCACCTTCTCCCTCACCATCTGGTGGAGTGAAAGCATCACGGATACGTTTTGCGATATCACCAAAGATATCCGCTGATTCAGCTTGTTGACTAAAGATGCGATCAATAAGGTTGTTATCACCCATCTCTTCATCGTTAAGACGAATAAGATCATTAAACTCAGGGAAGAAACTATTCTTATCCATCCATTGAACCATGAAGAAAGATTTCATGCGTTCACGGAAAGCTTTAATCGCCTCGCCCTTACGTTCTTCATCCAGATCTTCAAAGACCATATCCAACCAATCCTGATCGATATAGAAGTTAAGTGCTGCTTCAACACGTTCCTCATAGGTCTTCATCGCTTGGTTAGAAAGTTCATTGCTGTTACTATCTGGTAATGGAATAGAAACGCTAAGGTCATTTAAGAATGCTTTAATTGCAGGGATCGTTGATTTCTCTGCTTTACATTCTTCTAATACATCTTCAGATAATTCAGAATAACTCTCACGAATCGCATCAGAAAGCGCCTGAATCAACTCACCATCGTGTAATGTATATTTCCCAACGAATGAGGTTAACATGCGGTTAAACGTGCGAGCGATGATGATATTGCGTTTAGCGAATAACGCATTCTTCGTAATGAATTCAACCGCGAATTCCGTATCACGTGCACTATCTAATAGTGTTGGTGGAATGAAACCACTGATATAATCAGATTTCATTTGTTCCATGTAATCTGTATCGATTAACGGAACATCACCAGAGCGGTATTCCATATTCACGTTAGTTTTATCAACGGCTTCACCACCTGTGACATTGACCTCATAGCCAAACATGGACATGGAGGATTCAATATTACGCGGATCAAAGCTACTGAATAAACGAGAGAAACTATTCGCTTCCATCGTACGGTTAACGATCTTAGCAACGATTTCTTCATGATCAAGGTCATCTTCATCGAGTTCGATGTTAAGCACCTTAGTACCGACCGCATTACGAATCAACGCACGAGTATTGGCATAGTTCATCGCGATACGATGCGCTGCAGTGGTTTTTGATTTACTGATTAAGGATTGACCGATACCTAATCCATTATAGTAGAATGCAATATATTCTAATAATGATTCAGGAATGTACACTAACTGGGTTTTACTCCCACTTAATGCACGAGCTAACATGATCTGATAAATCTCAAGCGGTCTCGGAATAGAAACATTCTTACCATATACCCCGTCATTTAAACGTGCGATCAAATCACGTTCAATTAATGAAGCATAGAAAGCCGTCATTTGTTTCGCGGTCACCTTACCCCATTTACATTCACCTTGACCTGCAAGTGAATTTAACTCAGATAATGTTTGAGTCACAACACCATAATGACCACTTAAAGCACCACCATCGGTACTGGCTTGCGTACTGACTGCAGAAGCAAATTGATTGATCTGCTCTAAACGATCCATTTCATCAGTATAAGTAACAGGGTTACCACTTTCATCTAATAAGACGATATAACCGATGTGATCTTCTGGGTTACCTGGTGTAAATACAGGGATCACGGATTCATGTGGAAGATCTAATACTAATGGATGACCAATCGATTTACGAGAACTCCCATCGCGATCATTTACGATCGTCACGCCATCATAAGTCCCTTTAGGTCTCACATCACGGTATAATTTCTCAACAGGAAGGACTTTCTCTTCTTCTTGAGATTTACCATCTACCCACATCACACTTTCCGCACTGTAAGTCTGGAACTGAGATTGAATCTGTAAATCAGAAAGCTTACGCATCAATCGAGTTGATTTTAAGATATCCAAGTTATCGACGACGGATAATAAACCTGGGATAATTTCATGGTTCGTCGCTTTCATATCACGACGATAGTTATCTTTAAAGAAATGCTCAAGCGCAACATGTTGGTTTAATTTACCCCCATCTACACCGGCTTGTTCTTTTAAACCACGACCAAAGATCCCACGACCAATAAACTTCCCATCTTTATCAATCGTATCGGAGATCTTCTCACGAACACTTTCTAAAGAGGTCACGCTGTTTTGGTGTAAGATATCATCGATACTACTTTCAGGTAATATCGCAAGAATATGACTACCACGATCAAATAACGCATTTGTCAGTATGGTATAAAGCTTATCTTGCAGGCAATAATGGTCTGTGAAATGTGTTTCTATGATAGCTAATAAATCTGTCCCTAATTTATGCGGGAATTCCCCGTCTAAAGTAAAGGTCAAATTTTCGTTGATCATGTCCTGAGGTGATAAAATAGAAGAGACTAAAATATCTCTGATCGTTTCTAACTCAGGGAGGTTTTTCTTAATATTAACAATGTCAATTAAATCATGACTGATTTTATTTGAGATACCTTCAACGGCATCACGTGGTAAGGTCGCATTACGCTCAGCACTGGATTCTGCTGTCTCAACTAGCTTGGTTGTGACTGCTCTGATCTCAGCTGGCTGATTGATAAGGTACTTGTAGATACGATCCTCTTCAGTAGTGAGCTGTCGCTTTGACTGAGAGAGGTTTCTACCTTTTACATTATCGTAATAGTAACTGGTATTGGCCATAGTGATTTTACCTATATTAAAGTAATATGAAACATATAGAATTGTTACGCGGGTAGTTAATCTGACTACCCGCTTATTTTTAATGATAAAAAGGATGACTCATGACTTTGAATGAAGACCTTGGCTTTGATGCCAGTCAGTTTTATCATGCGTCTTGTATGAAACTTGCTAAGTCCATGGTGCTTAAGTCAACTGCAACAGCTATCGCAATGAACAATGAAGTCAATGCGAAATTTGCGGCTTATAATACGAGCTACCTTGTGGATACGTTGCATCCTGAAACATGGCGATATTACTGCCATCTGCAGGGAAAGTATCATTATACTGACGAATTGATGCAAGTAAGAAGTTTGGATACGTTACAGACGATTGACTTCACCCCTGAAAACTTGAAATTACACCGTGCCACATGGATACATTACAAGGATAAAGGTGAGTATTATTATGAGTTAATTGCGAAGTACCCAGACCAACATCTTTTAGTAGATGGCATCTGTAATCCGATCGATTTTGAAACCGCTTATAATGCAGAAGAATATTCTATTCTTGACTATGACCGCAGTTTAGTCGAAGAACAAGAAGTCGATCTTATCCCGAAACTTAACCGCCAGATTATTGAAACCTGTAATCGTTTCCATAGTCGTGGCTATGGTGCATTTGACCCGACATTTAATGCATTAAAACTGGGTATCCTAGCAGTCCACTTACCAGGTATGATTATTGCTTTACGTGAGCAGTACATTAAAACTGAACAAGTTCACTCTTTCCACATCTGGAACTATTTAGGCAGTTACTTCGGTTTAGATAAATATCGTCGTTTCTTAACCCATGAACAAGCGATGTGGTTATATAAACATCTTCCTTATATTGACAGACATGCCGGTAAAGAAGATACCTTCTTAGATATTATCAAGTGGATGTTAACGAGCCGTAGTATTCCGATCTATGGTTATCATATCGGACGTGATACGAATCAGATCTTAGATCATGTCGATACACCAGATGTTTATCGTGAACAGCTTAACTTAAAACACATCGATTATAAATCCGATGAAGACCACTTGAGTTTAGCGAAGTTAATTGATAAAGAAGTCAAAGAAGCGAATCGTAATGATGCCTTCCGTAATCCAGATTTAAAACTATCTGAAAACCGATACGACAGAACCAAACACTCTAACCAGAAATCTAAAGTATTGGAATCTGAAGTCTTTGACTATGCTAACCAGCAAGTTAAACCAATGAGTGTGATGTTAACCAACTACTGGGCACACCTTGCTTTCACTAGTCGATATAGTTTAGTAGGTAGTATCACGAATCCACAAACTGGCGAACCGATCAGTATGGATGCCAGAGATGGTTTCATTACTTGGTTGTATTGTGCAATGAAGATTGCTGATGATCGTGATCTGGATGATGAGAACAGAGGCAAGTGGCCAAATCAGCATAAAGTCGAGAACATGTTGATCCCAACCTTTACACCAAAAGATATCACTTGGGATAAAGTCGATTGGCAAGATCTTAAATCGAATTTCTTAGATCGTAAAGCCGATATCAATCTTGCTTTCAATGACCTCCAAGAAAACTATCCTCGTAAAGGGCAGTACTACAGTGCAGAAGGTTTCCACACTTACGTCAAAGAAGTCAATGATTACTTCAAACGTATTCGTCACTGGTTAGGGGTTTACCATGATCTTTTCCATGCAGGTGAAATCCAACAGTTAGGTGATCGTTTATTCTACCAAGAGAAAACGAGACTGGTCAGTACTGAAATGACATTTGGTCAGTACTTTAAGATGCGTCACTGGGAGATCGATGAGTTAAGTCGTGAGAATATCGTGACGATGGCTAATCAAATCTACTCTGCCTTTACAGGTCAGGCAATCGATGATGAAGCCTCACTCTCTGAGATACAACAAGCCATGATTGGTATCATGCGGCAACTCAGTAGTTACTCGGTTCAATTTACTTATAAAGCGAATGCAACGAATGGTCGCATTTTGGATATGCCTTGGTTACGCTTTGGTAAGATCATGACCATGAGTAAATCAATCCACCACCATTATCGTAATTGGTTGATTAAATTCACTGAGTTTAATGGTAAGGGTAATGATAGTATTTACACGGGTGTATTATACGGACCAGAGAGTTTCAAAGTCCATGATAAAGGATTTGATGTACTAACGATCCCACCACCGATTAGATTTGGTGTCGATGGGTATAACCGTGTTTACCACCGTGGTAAGTTAGGTATCTTAACGATTCGTAAGATCCGTAAACCGGCTATTCATACTGAACCTTATTTCTATTATACCCATAATGGTACGCTATTTAGATGGTATAGAGAAGAGGACATGGCAGGGGTAGAAGCAGAACTTGCTCAAGGTAAAACGGGTATCAGACCTGACCCTCGTGTCGCTTATCGACTCGTGGATCGAAATACCTATCCTGCTTTTAATGGATTGGATGATGGTGAGTATAGTGATTACTATCGCTTAGATACACCAGATAATACGACGCGTGTTATCGGTCCTAGTGAAACAGTTACTGACTAACTATAACAAGAATAAAAATAAAGAAGGATAACTATGATTATCAATAATGTCAAGTACCATCGTGATTTGGAACTTTCTCAGAAACTTCCGGTGAGTACTTATGCCAATAACGATATCCGTTCTCTCTTTAAGATGTATTATGATCATCTTAAGAAAGAAGAAGGATTCGTACTTTCTCATATCGAGGCAGTTGATCCTGAATTTGGAAAACGTCTTGGTGCGAGTCAAGTATTAGGTCTTGTTCAGACCGATAACCACGAAGCAAACACCATCGTGAAATATAAATTACCTGAGGACCTGGGTCATGTCCGTGGTGAATCAGAAATCCACCATCATCGTGTCAGCCTTAAAGAGTACTTTAATATCGATGAAGTGATCTTATCGCATCGTCGTAATAAAGAACTGGTGATCAACTATGATCGTTGGGTAAAAGCCGTGAAAGCAGGTCATGGTAGTTTAACGACGTTAATCCACCGTGTACTTGGGTATAAATTTGGTCGTACTTTTACTCATGATGGGATGATGATCTTTAGTGGTGAATCAAATGGTAAAGTGTTAAACGGTACCAAACCACTTGCACTCATCGTACCCACCCTTGATCAAATTGAACTTGGCTGGAAATACTACGAGAACGTAGATAGTTTAGAGAAAGATGGTACATTAGACTATCAGATTCTAAATATCCATTTACGTTTAGTGGCATCTAACCACATGTTCATTGAAGATGGTGAAGTACTGATCCGCATTCAGTTACGTTATCCACTTCAAGCGTATAAACGCTTACGTGATGGTAAAATCTATACAGAGGAGCAAGCTTAATCATGGGTATTGATATCGAATTAATTAACCAGAAGTTTGGATTGATTCCTCTTACTGAGTTAGAAAAGAATCCTGAGTTCTATACTGCTGTTTGTTTAACCGGTGAGAACATGTCAAGATTCTTATCTCGTCGTTACAGTCTGGCTAAACCAACATTAAAAATTGATGGCAGTAAACCTGAATTGGTTGAAGTGAAAATGGTCAATGGGTTTAGTCAAGAGAAAACCTTATTAACGATTGAGCGTAATGTTTGGACACAGGAGAAAGCGACGACTTCATCTTTTACCATCTGCATTAAAGATGAGAAAGAACTGATCTCAACCATTGAAGGTGATATCATGCAATTACTTGATATCCGTGAATGGAAATTCCCTGATGAAATCCGCAATCGTCCATTTAGTGATTTCGTTACAGAGAAAAGTCCCTACTGTTTTGATATCCAAATTAAAGTGGATGCCTTAACGATTTATGCAGACTTCCCAGTGCATGTATTATTGGATTGGGTCAGTATCTCAGATGCATTTAAAGAGCTTGCTCGCCTTCATAAGAAAGCCAATGGTGAAAATAAGACGATTGACGAGCTTTATACTATGATCCCGAAGGAAGAAAATGCTTTACCTTATGCATTACGTTATAAGGCTGAAATGGAAAATCTTCCTTACGTGTCGCAAGTTAATCATATTTAATTTGAGAGAGAAGTGAGATGGCAACATTAAACAACATCCTCGGTGATGAAGGTACGCTTGACCGTGTGAAGCATACGGCTATCGGTCAGTATATCCAATCCCGTTTATTCCTTGGCTTGCCTGTCGAGGTGACGAAGTATACCACGTTAAATGAGAAATTCAATATTAACGTGAAAACCCGTACTGAAACAGGTGATGTATTTAAAGCCATTTATTTCTGTATCGGTAATGGTGGGGTCACCATCAACCGTACAGCAGGTCAGCCTGTGATCCCTGATTTTATTGATCATGATCCAACTGACTGTGCATTATATCACCATATGCCATTTGTATTGCGTCCTGTGAATAACGACTTAACCGATGAACAGCGTCAACGTTATCGTCTACGTCGTAAGGAAACTTACAATGGTCAAGATTATTATGCGTACTATGCTCGTCTAATGGAATACGAAAATACCACTCGTATCCTAACCGAACGTGTTCAGAAAGGTGCCACTGAAGTAATGCCATATGCATATACCGAAAGTAACTTAAGTCCTCGTGAGCCTGAACTAACCGTTGGTCGTAAAGTCACCGCATCCAATGTGAAAATTAAAGTTTCAACTGGTGCTAAGATTGTCTTTACCGAAGATGATGTACGTGAATATGCAAATGCCGTAAAAATCATTACAGGTAACAGCCGCTACTCTGTGATTACTGAAATTGCTATTGTGGCAGGTGTGGATGATGCGACTTACGTATCACCTGATGATGGTAAACGTCTTAATGAGCTTAAGCTTGCAACAGTCATCTGTTTTGCAGATACTTACCAATTATTAACCCGTAACAATAACGGTTTCGAAGAAGTCATCGAGTTAGGTGAGAAAACACCTTTACCAACGACTTCTGCTATTTTACCTACAGTTGGTGTTGATCCTGATGCAGGTCGTGGTGTTGGGGGTTAATCATGTTACCCTTCAATACACCAGGTAGACGAGACTCGATCTATTTGAGTGTAGACGGCGGTACTTATACAGTAGGACTTTGCTTATTTAAGATTAATGATTTAACCAATGAGATGGAAATACTAGACACCCATCTGATTAACATTCGTAAACCCGATCACAATTATGATTATCTTGAAGAACGTCATGGTTTTGAAACGGTTCGGATGTTACGATTGGAAGATGAGTTAGACCGATACCTGACTGAGAAAATCAGTGAGTACCAGTGTATCGATTTGCTGATCTATGAAAGTCATTTCTTTAACGTAAGACGTCCTACTGCTGCCATCCCATTAGTTCGCTTTATGCAAGTCACTGAACGGGCTTGTGTCAATCACGGAATCATGATGGTCACCGTTTCACCTCAACAGATGAAACGCACTATCGGGATTTCAAGGGAGCTGGCTAAAGCAGATAAGTTTGCTGTGAAAACGAAAATCCAAGCATTAATCGACAGACGCATGATCCATTTTACTGGAAGTCTGGATGAGATCTCTGAACACGAGATCGATGCGATGGGTATCGGCTATACGCAAATGATCATCGATAAGTTACTGGTGGATAATCCATCTTAATGAATGAGTGGGGGTGAGGTGATATTATCACCCCTTACTTATGTTTGATTTTATTTTATTTCCTTTATATGAGGTTTATTATGTTTATTGTGGTAGAAGGCATGGACTATTCAGGTAAGAGTAGTTTAGTCAAAGAGTTGAAGAAGAAATACGAAGCACAAGGTAAAGAAGTGGTCACTTATGGTAACCCAGGTGGTACCCCATTTGGTCAGGAACTACGTCAGATTTTTAAATCCGATGTCCCACGTAGCCGTATGGAAGATTTCTTGTTATTGTGCGCTAACCGTGTCAGTCTTTCTCATCAGATTAAGAAAGATTTAGCGGAAGGGAAAATCGTGATCTGTGATCGCTGGGATATCAGTGCCCATGTTTACCAAGCCGCTCCTGATATCGGTCAACTTAAAGATGTCTTCTATTATCGTAATATGCCTTTATATGAAGCGATCCATGATTTACCAAAACCGGATGTGACTGTTCTACTTGATGTAGATTGGGAAATCATTAAAGCACGTAGTGAAAATGTACGTGAAGAAACCATTGGTGAGACAGATCGCTATGAAACTAACCTTAAAGCATTACACGAAGACTATCGTAATATAATGGCGGTATTTGTGGCTTGTTCTAATCAGTATAAGAAAATCCTTGAACATTGGAATAAGCGTAATGATGAAGCAATCCTCTATTGGGGTTTGCCACATCCAGCAATGGCCGTAAAACCTTCTGAACGTTATCTTCGTTTACCGGTAACAGGTTGTACACCAAACAGCGATATCTCTCCGATGTTGGCTGATAAAGTGATCAGTATGCTTGAAGGTCATGAGGAAGTCTATCCATTAGGTAAGATTGAAAATGAACTCAACGCGATGGATAAGAATGGATTAGACCATATGGCTAATGCTTGCCGTAATGAATTAGGTAAGTGGTTGGAAGCCCGCGGTCGTACTGGAGTATAGTGGGGTATACTCCATTTAAATTTAATTTTTAATTTTAAGAGTGAATGAAGGATAAATATGCGTTTAAGAAAACCAACCGTATTTAGTCACCTTAAAGATGCACTCGACATGCCGATTAAAAGAGTCCCTTTTGGTCGGCTCATTATCATGTATGCGCCAGAAGACAGTGAAGTGGATAATGGCATGCGTGCAGATGAAGTCTTGAAGTGTTTTCAAGAAGAAGGCTATACGAAATATTTAAAACTTCCATTGGAAGAGTTAGTACTTTTTGATGAGCAAAAGAAAACCCGTAAGCTTGCAAGATTTGCTTTCTATACTGGTTTGCTTGGTAGCTTTGTTGCATTGATTGCGATTAGTGCAATTGGTTACATTACTCAAGAATACCCACACTGGGCATTACTTGCTCCACCATTGATTATCCCAGGATTTATCATGTGGAAACAAGTTGGCTTATTTAATGCTGAAAATGCACGTGGTATCGCTCAGATCTTAGGTAACGTCCTTCCATGGAACCGTGGCGGAAATCAAGGTGGTGGTTATAACCAATACGATAGTGGTTATGATGATAGCTATGATGACAGACCACGCCGTCGTCGTAATCGTCGAGATGAAGAAGATGATGAGATGGACACCGATACTCGAGAGGTAGAAGAACGTCCAGCGAAAACCACTGACGAAGAAACCTCTACACCAAGTAACGGAAATCCATATGCAGACGGGAGATAGTAACTGACATGTTTAGATTGTTTTTTCTAATACTTGGCATGTGGGTTATGAGTTGTGCGGTAGTCAGTACTGAGGTGGCACTCATCGCCCACCTCTTCTAATTTATCACCGGTGAAGTAAATGTCTACTGACGTATTAATATATGTTAATAAATGATAGATACCCAATAAATAGAAAATAGTTGAAATGAAATTTATACGAGCAATTTCATTTCTGTTCTATGTTAGGACAAGTATATTGAAATGACTGGATGTGTCCAGCCTGACAATGACGACTACGTCAGCCGTGACCTCCGTTACGAAATGGAAAACACCTAACGTCTATTTACTCTCTCATTTGTTAACCATTTCTTATGCGTTCACGAAAAAGAAAAACTAATATAAGAAATGATTACGTCAGTTCGCTCATTGGAACGGGGAGTGATACTGATGAGCCATTTAAGGTGGGCTGAATAGCCACAGTAGGCCCACCTCTTTTTAATGGTAAAAGTGTAAAAAAAAGAAGATGAGAAGAATGAGGGTAGCAGATGCTACCCTCTATTTTTGTCCGACTATTTCATTTACTTCAGATTTCCTTCCAGGATGATAAAATCACCTTGCTTGTTTTCGGGACTGAACAAGAGTGACCTTATCGGGTTTGCAGACGGTCGAGAAATCCTCAATATCTGAATAAATCTGACAGTTGATTGATATCAAGTCCCATATATCAATTATAACACATCTAAATGCTTCATATTCGATATATTTAAGTTAACGAATACAATTTATCATCTATGATAATAAAATGCGTGTATGAGCTTAATGTGAGCGTATTTAGGAAAACACCTGATAAGCATCTACAATTAGTCCAGACCGTCCCAGGAGATACGTACAGTAAAACTGTAGCACTACCCACGTCTTAGATGTTTCGATACAAATCCCGCAAACTACCTCTCCACAATACGAGTGAGGAATACGTAGCTGGAACACGGCCATCATACCGCAATCTTTTCCTATCTCACATTATAGCTCAAGTTTCATTTCCTTTAACCTGATATCTCTCATGAAGATGATATATCCTCATGAGATAGGATACACGATGATTTTTTGCTATGGTAGGATCATCACGTATGCTATCCGATGCAGACATAATCAAGGGAGTATCCGAAGATACTCCCATTGGCTTTATCTGCGCGATGCTTATTCTTCTTGGAACATGTATTCCGTTGTGTTGGTCTTATAGACCGCAAAACGAGAACCATCTTTCAGTTGAAGATAAGCCATATTTGTTCCATCAGCTACTTTTGTAATCGTATTGAAGAATGGTGTATTGTGTTTACTGATGTCTACACAGTTAACATCTAATACGAAACCTAATTCCTCTCGAGTAAACGGCAGGAAGTAGATATTACCAAGTACATTCTCTAGGATAGTAGTTTGTACTACCTCTTCAAGTTTGTAATCTTCGAATTCAGGATAGAATGATCTTAAACGTTCAGCACTGATAGAGACCATACGACCAAGCTGAGCGACGACGTATTGTTCAAAGCAATCCACTTGAGCATGGGTAAACTTCTCATCTTTCAGATTCATATCGATGTATTCAATGAAGTCATCAATTTGAGTCACGAAGTTATCCATCACCACACCAGGACGTTTTAAGATATACGTGATACCTGTATTGATTGCACGGACTGCACGATCATTAAGTTTCGTTAAGAGATCTTTATCAAGACCTGCTGATTTAAGACTTAATGCGATCTTATCTAACGTACTACTACGTTTACTTAATCCCACCAATAAGTTAGATTGAAGTTGGTAGTTAGCTGGCGAACCACAGTGGTATAATGGGTTGATCAAACTAAATGGTAAGAGGTAACCTTTAGATGGATCATCCATCGTAGACAACTGATAGTTGTAAAGTACTTTCGCACTACTGATGGCTTCATCAAGACTACGTACATCACGTTTACTACTAATCGTGGTGATACTTAGTGTCTTATCATTAGTGACACCTTTCTCGATTTGTGCAGCACGTTCTTTCGCGTATTGTTCACGACGTTCAAATTCATAAACATCGGTAGACTCTTGGATGATACGACGTTTGGCATCTTCAGAAAGTTTCATGAAAGGTGTTCCTTCTGGCACTTCCTTATTATCTACCATACGTTGTAAGATTGCATCCACACGAGAGTTTTCCACAAGTGATGGTGGTAACTCGATGCCATCTACGATATAAACGACTTCACGGTTTTGTGGGTTATTAAACTCACGGTCTTTGTGTTTATCGATCATATTTTCGATAACACGTTCATGTGCATCTGGATGCATGTCTTCTACTCCAACAGCTTTAATGACGTAACCATCACCATCTTCTTCAATGACTTGACGTTGAGTGAATGGTTCAGCATATTCTACATCTTTAACTGGCCAAGTCCAGCATTTCGGTGTACGATTGCTGATACCATGCGCATATGCTTCACGTACTCGTTTAAGTTCTTCAGGACTTTTAAGACCTGCTAAAGTTCTTGGCTCTTCCACTTCAATCGGTTTAATACGTGAACGACCACGTAAGAAACGTTGTTCAGATTCCACTTGACGTTGCTCTTGTTCAACGATACGTGCTTCATTACGAGCCGCTAAACGTTGAGCACGAGAAGTCGTTGCAGCTTCTGAAGATGCACGAGTATTATATACCGGCGCATTATCATCACGGAACATACTACCACTACGACGTTGAGCATCGCGGTTATTGATTGCACGACTACCCACACCACGGTTAAGTGATTCACGACGATCATACGAAGGACCTGAACGGAAGAACGCATCCATATCACGTAATAATACACGATAGTCTTGGATGAGTTTATCCATGTCATCTAACTGACGATCACTGTAGCTTGATTGAAGGTTACGATCTTTTAAGATTAAACTTGCACGCGTCACATCCAATACGTAGTTGATTGCTTCATCGAAACACCAACCTGTATCTTGACGACGGTACATTTCTTCAACGTAATACGTATAAGTATCACCTACACTTGTAAGCAACTTATCAATGAAACGACGGTCTTCTTGTAAAAGATAACCGATCTCATCGAACCCTGCGTCTCTGTCACGATTTTTATCCACGATACTGTAAATCGCGTTTTCTGCATCACGCATAAATGCTTGATCTAAATTACTAGCCATAATTTGTTTACTCCTATAGTAAATTTCTTTTTCCGATTTTTGATTTTAAGATGAGACGACTTAGTCACGAGTGATCATCTTACTAATATAAGCGATACGAGATTTCAGTTCTTTATTCTGTAACGTAATCCCCGTTCTGTTTAAGATCTGATATGGATTTAATAAAGAACGACCAGAGATCTCTGAACGCTTGATTGCCAGATAACTGCCGATCTCTAAGATAGACGCATGTAAACGACTATCTGGATCTTGTGGATTCACCTTATCTGGACTGCTGTTTTCTGTGATATTATTCTGCATCAAGAACTTATTCGTATAACCGAACATCTTGTTATCAGATGGTGAAGTTTCCGTACGGACGTATGGTTTCTTACCCATCTTCAAGATTTTCTCTTCTTGCAGATTCTCACGGATATCTTTACGCACAGTTTTGTCTTTGAGTTCTTGTCCTGAGAGTGAACGACTTTGAATCGTATTGATCCCATTGATTAACTCATCGAGTACGTTACGTAAAATCAATAGACGCTTATTGTATAAACTTCCATTGTCGTTTTCTGTAATGATATTAGCAAAGTTTGCCATTACATAAGCGAGCATATCAAACATGTCCTCGATATTATTCAACTCAGCACCTTTTAAATCTTGTACTTGATGATAATCGAGCATGTTTCTTACATGTGCCATGTGACGAGTCACTTGAGTCACGTAAGTGGAGATATGTTCATTTGTCCAGAAGATAGCATGACCCATCATTTCAGCCCAGAAGTTAAAGTCTTCAAATTCTGAAACATCACGGTCACTATCAGGTTGTGGCATTTGTACGATATAACTATCAGCAAGATAGAAGAACCCTACTAATAATGCATTAAGCATATTGGTCTCTTCTTGACTACGATTATCCTTACGTTTAAAGACAATCGAAATCTCATGAGGAATATACACCCCACGTTTGAAGGAGATTGGTTTCTTCCCTGTAGTCTGACAGATTACCCATTTACTTTCATCATAGTACTCTTTTGGAATATTTCCGCAAAAGACTTTAATGTCCGTATTCGCATATTTCTTGAATGCGCCAGTTAAGCCGAATTCAGTAAAGAGATATAATGCTAGGATGTGCTTGATTTGCACACTGTCATTTTTCTTCTCTTCATAATGCGTCATCTTACGTCTATCACCACGCCATATCTGACTCCACACGATCCCATGACTAGACGGTTGTCCATTCATTAAGAACGTATAGAGATTGATACGCTTGAAGGTGAGCTTTGCAGCTAATAACTTCAAGAAGATTAATGGGCTACCACCTTGTACTGTCACACTGAAAACAGGGGCAGTCAAGACGGGTATAATCGTGTGCAATACACCACGAATCCACAGTTGATTGTTACCCACAAGGTAAGGAAGATAAACACGATGTTCAATCTTCTCACCATTAAACTCAAAGTCAAAGCTGACTAGATAAACACTACTCTCAGCAATCTCCACCGTACGGTTATTGCTCTTTTCACATTTCTCTAAGACATGCTTTGCTTCAATTTGTGGGTCTACTCGTCTCATCCCAAGAAATTTCAACTCAGGAGGAAATAAGGATGCGGCATCTCGAAATACTTTCCGGATATAGTTTTCAAGATCCTTAAACTGATCAGAGGCTACCCCATCTGCAATCGTAGGATTGAATTTAGGGATAGATTCTTTTACAAGATCTCTGGCCAGTTTCTTTGGTTTAAAATTACGCGCCATGGTTCGCATAATGAATACCTCTTTTTAAATGTTGTTACAGCTGTTGTATCCTAAGTTCAATAAGGCTAGTATAAGTTCATCAATTAAAAATTGAGTCCCGAATTGAACTCAATACTATCTCTTATCTCTTTAAGATAATATAGGAATATAATTCCTATTTAAATAAAGAAAGCACCAATAACACTTATAATACTTATAATACCACCGACGATCGTTGGTAGCCATTTAAAGAATTCGCTCGTGTCAGCGCGATCATATTTCTTCATCTCCTGATCATACTTCCTCATCTCGTTATTAAACTTACGTTCATCACGATCTTCCTCGAGTTTCTTCTTCATATCTCCTAATGTTCTCGCTTGATCGGCGGTATGATATAGCTTAGGTGCATTGGGATTGGTGTGAGTTATCGCATCATTGTGGTCAATGCGAACACAGTTAGGTTTATTTACCACCCAACCACATCTACTAGAATCCATCATCCCATCAGTAAATACGTAGATGCCAGATGATAACGATGCGTGTTTACGTGGGCGGATTTCAACAACCAAGCCACTCAAATTACAATAATACGTTGGACCCATCGTATCATTCTCATTATCAACATTAAGAATCTTGATTCCTGAGATACAGGTTGCCCCTTCCTCGATCGCACTATTCTGCTCATAATGCTCGACGATCAATCTACCTTCGCGACTGAACGGATGATAGATATCATCTTCTCTAGTTGCCGTAGAGGTAAAGGCAAGATCGAGATCATCCACGTACAATAGCGGTCTTGTTTGATCACCGCCTACGATATCTTCAATCGGAATAAAATACTCAACACGAATGGCTTCCACGTAACGACTCGTTGAATACTTCCGCTTATCTGGATCGATATTCAAATATTCACCGCTGAATACCGTAGGCCCCAATCTAATCCCACGGTCATTACTAAGAATCAAGTTCATTGATTCTACATTGTCCACGTTTGATTTATTTGGTTTTGGTCTGAGCTTGTTCTCATTCGGATGATAGCGCATGCCGTCACGATAAGTTATCGTTCTTGTACTACAACCATCAACGACGAAATCAGGTTGTTTCGGATGATTATCATCTCTGGTTAGTAAAGAAGCCGGTCTGTTCTTCCAACTCCCATCCTCGTTCTCCCCGAGTAACGATGTTCTATCTGAGTGCTTATAACGGTAGATGTTATCTACCCCTTCCTTGTAATTCAATCCAGTTAAACTTACGTATTTATAAGTACGGATATAAATCCCTTCTCGAATACTCGGCACAGTTCGACCACGTTTTATCGTACGACTTGGTTTGCGTCGACCAAACATGTCAAATCTCCAATCTAAACGATAACACTGTTTCCCACTTATATATTCAGGTGGGGTATTATCTAGCTTCACGACATCCCCCTTACGAGTGGTCATGATAACCGGTTGGTTGCTTAAGTTCATGATTTCCATCTCATCGTGATATATATCAATACGACGATACGGTAATGAACCTGGGTTGTTAGTTTCTGGATTGCCTCTATTATAATCTTCCGGTACAGTTGGGCATAGAGATAACTCTACGGTGTCGGTGTCTCTAATGTTCGGCTGAAAGTCATATTCCATTTCGCGAGATGCTGTCTTCTTAAACCCCTCAACTAATCTTTCGACATCAAGATATCTTGGATTAAACTCCGTTTGAGCCTGAGCAGGATTGAGTAGCTTCGCTTCATGCAAGATACGATACGGTTTGCTCATATCTAAACTCCTTATATATTAAAAATTATTTAGGTTAATCGATAGGTCATTAGACCTCCTGTATACCTCTCATTTAGATAATATACACTTATAAGTTTAGATAGATTTCCCGAAATAGCGGACATAAGCAAGGGACACCCCATCCAGGTGTCCCAGCTTAACTATTAACTTAACATTTAAAAAGGAAACTCATTAATGAAAAAATCTATTCGCAAAATTTCATCATTGGTGTACAAAAAGGCTGTCAAACTGTCTTTATATACATAATATAATTTATTATCCATTTTATCTGGACATAAGCAGAGGGTAGCAAATGCTACCCTCGCTATATGCGGTTACTAAACAGTAACGATCACTTAAGGTGATACACCAGGGGATGGAACTCCACCCGCGCCAGGCGCACCGCCTACACCAGTGCCAGGTGCTGCAGCCGCAGCTCCAGGACCCGTAGCCGCAGCTACAGGTGTACCTGTTACCGCTGGTGCGGCTCCAGGTGTACCCGTTCCAGAAGTTGCTGGAGCAGGTGATGCAGGAGTCGCAGCGGCAGCTGCTGCACCGCTAGTACCGCTTGTTACTTTACATCTTGAGATAATACGCGGTATTTGTTATAGGTGGTCATGAATTCTTGAACACCT